>Ga0302314_10000942_pt1 | contig 54344 bp, 41 predicted proteins | sample III_Palsa_N2_3_FD_200533 | JGI IMG/M metagenome (GOLD analysis project Ga0302314, IMG submission 200533) | Peat permafrost microbial communities from Stordalen Mire near Abisko, Sweden - III_Palsa_N2_3 | ecosystem: Environmental > Terrestrial > Soil > Palsa > Peat permafrost | place: Sweden... | reverse complement strand
GCCCCCACGGTGCAGTACGACAACCCGTACGAAGGCACCGACGGCAACCAGTTCTACGATCAGGTCGACATGTTCAACGGCGCCCTCGACCGCTACAACTGGAAGCTGGTCGGCAAGAAGGAGTTCTACCTGCCGTACAACTCCGACAAGATCGCCGGCAACAGCGTCAAGTACAAGGACTTGATCCGGCCCCACCATCTCAACCAGGATCTGCCGCGCTATGAACTGCACCGCTACTGGGTGGTGGAAGCGACTCTCAAGCCGGGTACCAGCCACGTCTTCAAGACCCGCCGTTTCTATGTCGACGAGGACAGCTGGAACATCGAGGCGGTGGACGATTACGACAACAAGGACCAGCTCTACAAGTTCCAGGAAGGGCATCTGATCACCGCGCCGAACGTCCAGGCGACCTATACGGTGCCGGAAGTCATCTACGATTTCTTCTCGGGGCGCTACTTCATCACGGCGGCCTTTAACGAAGATGCTACTTATGACTTGTCGGTTCGGTTTTCGGATGATTATTTCACCGCTGCGGCAGTGCAAAAGCTGACCAGCAAATGAGCTCTTTCCGTGTTTGTATTGGACCCCATTGCGTTCAATCGATGCGCCGGCGCCGCTCGGCCGCCATTCCTGTTAGCCGCACAGACGCTGCAGCCGAACCAGCCGGTGCCGGGTTTCGACGCGCTCGCCGATCATCAAAACAGACATTTGTCTATTTCTCTTGAGTTGCGTTAGGCTCGCCACATGAACCGAATGTCCAGCGCCATCCGGAACAGGCTGTCCCTCCCCGCCGCCCTGTGTCTGCTGGGCCTGCTGCCGACGGCGCAGGCGCTGCAGCCGAACCAGCCGGCGCCGGGCTTCGACGCGCTCGCCGGCCTTCAGGGCGAAGTCAGGCTGGTGGATTTCTGGGCTTCGTGGTGCGGGCCCTGTTTGCAGGCGCTGCCGCGTTATGAAGCGCTGCGGCAGGAATTCCACGCCCAAGGCTTCGAAGTGATCGGCGTGGATGTGGACCAGCGTCCGCGGGATGGCGAGAAGCTGCTGCAAACCCTGCATCTGAGCTATCCGCAGGTGCCGGACCCGCAAGGGAAACTGGCGGAGCTGTATGGCGTCAACGGCATGCCCTCGTCCTACCTGATCGATCGCAAGGGGCAGGTGCGGCAGATGCATGTGGGCTTCGACAACAACGATATCGAACCGCTGCGCAAGGCGGTCGCACAACTGGTGGAGGAAAAATGACTCAGGGAATGCGTGGGGGAATGTTGGTGGTGTGTGTAACGCTGCTCGCTGGATGCAGCGGCATGCAGCCCAAGGCCTGGCAGCGCGGCGATCTGGCCCAGCCGGAAATGGCCTGGGATCCGGACCCGGTGGATGCGGCGATCCGCCAGCACACCTATGAGAGCAAGGAGGCGGCTTCCGGCAGCGCCAGCGTCGCCGGCGGCGGCTGCGGTTGCAACTGAGGCGCCCGCCCATGCCCCCGAAAACTTCTCCGAACAAGCCGCTCAACAACGCCCTGCTGGCACTCACCGCCTCCGCCCTTGCCATTCCCGGTATGAGCGCGCGGGCGCAAGAAGTCACCACCGACGCGATGCCGACGTCGGCGACACAGCGCGACAACGCCCTGCTCGACTACCGCTTCTCGTACTACGACGAAGGGCACATTCCTGGCAGCAAGACCTCCAGCGGCCAGGACAGCGAGCGTTACGATGTGGAGTCGCACCAGTTCCGCGTCGCCACGCGGCTCGGCAGCAAGGCTGACCTCAGCGCCGACGTCACGGTGGAAACCATGAGCGGCGCTTCGCCCTGGTTCATCATCCCCAACAGCAAGGGCGCTCCGGTGCAGGTGATGAGCGGCGCCTCGATCCACGATTTCCGCCAGGCGCTGCAACTGCGCGCCAACGAGCGCTTCGGCTCCGTCACCGGCAGCGTGCTCGGCGGCTACTCCAGCGAGCGCGACTACCGCGCCGGCAACGGCGGCCTCGAAGGCAGCTGGGATCTCAACAACAAGCTGACCACGCTCAGCGGCGGGGTGGGCTATACCTACAACGTGCTGCAACCGACCGAAGGCCAGTCGGAGCGCTTCCCCACACGCATCGCGCAGGCGCACAACTACGAGGGCAACGGCTTCCTCGGCGTGTCGCAGGTGCTGGGCGAAGAGACGGTAGTGCAGAGCAGCATCAACTTCGCTTACCAGAACGGCTATCTGTCCGATCCGTACAAGCTGGTTTACGTCGCCGGCAACACGGTCAACGATTCCCGCCCGGGCAACCGCCGCAAATTTTCCTGGATCACGCGCCTGCGCCAGAACGTGCCGGCGCTGGATGCCTCGGTGCATCTGGACTACCGCTACTACCACGACGACTGGGGCATCACCGCCCATACCGCCGAACTGGCCTGGTACCAGACGCTGCCGCAAAGCTGGGCAGTGGTACCGCGGGTGCGCTGGTACAGCCAGAGCCAGGCCGATTTCTACCAACCCTATTACAACGCGGCGCAGAACAACGGCCTGTATTCCGGCGACTACCGCTTGTCGCCGTTCGGCGCGCTTAGCGAAAGCCTCAGCGTGTACAAGCGCTTCGGCAGCTGGAACCTGAGCCTGCGCTACGAGCACTACAGCAGCGGCAGCGCCTATTCGATCCGCAGCATCGAGGTGGAGAATCCGGCGCTGGTGAACTTCCAGGCGTTTTCGGCGGGGATTGCCAAGACCTTTTGATCAAGGCCCGGCGGCAGTGCCCGGATGCGGCAGCTCAGCCACCTGGCTGGCGCTGACCTTGTCCTTGTAGGCGTTGCCGAAATGGGTGCGGATGTAGTTGACCACGTCGGCGATCTGGGCATCGCTCAGATGCACCGTGCGGGTTTCCCGCACCTGATCCGCGGGCAGGCCGAACGGCGGCATGCCGTCACGGCCGCCGAGCACGGTCAGCGCCATGTATTGCCAGGAAGCCAGGCGCGGATTGCCGGCCAGTTTCGGATAATGGCCGGCACCGATGGCGCCCTGGCCCTGCGACATATGGCAGCCCTGGCAGATCTGGCTGTAGATCTCCTCGCCGCCGATGTTGGCCAGTCCGGCGGTCGAGGTGAATGAGGAATCGTCGGCGTGGGCTACGGCCGTCGCGCTCAGCAACAACGCGGCGAGCGGCTTGAGGTACAGGCGCTTGAATGGGGCGTTCATGCCTTCTCTCCCTGCGCCAGCGCGCGCTGGTGCAACCGGCCGATGGCATCGAGCGAGGAGGTCACGGCGCCTTCCTGCCAGCCGCCGAGGAAGGAGGCGTGTTCGCCGGCCAGGGCGATGCGCCCGTCGATCCGGCACAGGTCGTCGTAGTGTTTGCCGCGGGCATCGGCGCTCCACATGCCGTAGCAGCCCATGGTGAAGGGCGAGCGGTGCCAGGCCACGGCGACGCCGTTGTCGAACTCCTTGAGGTATTGCGGATGGATCTGGCTGCCGTAGTCGAGGGCTTTCTGCACCCGCTGCGGTGGCGTCATGGCGGTGAACTCCATCGCATTCAGGCCCCAGATGTAGGCGCCGAGCAGGACGCCCTTGCCGCCGCTGTGATAGCCGGTATTGGGATAGCCGATATTGGTGATCGGCAGGTCGGTGTAGCTGATGCCGCCGTAGATGTGCTCGTCCTCTTCCCAGAAGCGGCGCTTGAACTGCAGGCCCACCTTGACGGCGGAGGCATAAGGAACCGCCGCGATGGCCGAGGCCATGGCCGGGCCGACATTCATCGGAATCTCCGCCAGCACCGGCAGCGGAATGGTGCACAGACACCAGTCGGCGCTGGCCTGGAGCGTGGTGCCGGGCGCGTTGCGGTCTTCGTAGGTGGCGGTGACGCCGTGGTCGTCCTGGTGGATGTCGGTGACCTTGGCGTTGTAGCGGATCAGCGGGCCGAGCTCGCGGCCGAAGGCCTCGCCGACCCGTCCCATGCCGCCGACCGGCTGGAACAGGGCGGTCTGCATGTCGAAAGTGTCGCCGTTGGGAATGCCCTGCCACAGGCCCGAATCGAGTATGTCGCCGAGGCCGACCGGCTTGGACGGGATCGGCCGCGCGCTGAGACCGCCGCCGGGGTTTTTCTCGTAGCCGCGGCGGTCGCTGCTGGCTTCGCTGGGGCCGTAGGTGAAATCCTTGTCGAGCGCGCCCCAGCCGCGCAGGGACTCCAGCAGTTTTTCGCGATCTTCCTTGCTGACCGAGGCATCGAGCGCATTCTGCCGGGTGGCCTTGGCCAGCAGCTCAGCCACATGGCCCTGGTAGTCGGCCTTGACCTCGCGGTACCGCTGCGGCTTGCCGCCGAAGGCCTGGCTGCTGTGCAGGTAGGCGTTGTAATTGACCTGGACAAAGGCTTCCAGCGGAACACCCAGCCGCTTGCAGTAGCTGAGCATGCCGTGATGATGATAGGGAATGCGCCAGGGACCCGGGTTGATGTACAGATCCTTGTCGAACTCGCAATGCTGGGTGAGGCCGCCCAGTTCGGTATAGCTGTCGCCGCCGCGCAGGCTCCAGTTACGGCCGCCTGCCCGGTTGTTGTATTCCAGTACCTGCACCTTGTAGCCGGCGTTGCGCAGCTCATAGGCAGCCGTCATGCCGGCCATGCCCGCGCCCAGGATCAGCACCGAGGCGCCCTCGGGCGTGCCTTGCAATTCGATCGGACCCTTGAAAGTGGACTCGCCGCTGAAGCCGAGGCTGCTCATGGCCTGGAACATGGCGGCGCTGCCGGCGGTGAGGCCGATCATGCGGAACAGCTCGCGCCGGCTCATTGGACCGTATCCTGTACCGCTCATGACTTCTCCCCGGCTGGTGATTGAAGCGTTATGGCGAATCCATCGCGGTCGCTGGTGTGTGGTTCAGCAAAGGCATCCACTCAAGAACGCGCGGGAACCCGAAAGCGGAAATACACGCGATTTCGTGCCATAAAGACGCAATGGAAGTGTTCAGCTACAGCTTCAAGGCGATGGGCGGCCCCTGCGAGGTGCGGCTGTATGCGCCCGACCGCGATCAGGCGGATCGATTTGCCGCGGCGGCCAAGACGGAAATCCTGCGCCTGGAACAGCGTTACTCGCGCTATCGCGACGACAGCCTCACCACCCTGGTCAACGGTTCGGCCGGGGACAGCCGGGGGGTAGAGGTCGATGCGGAGAGCGCTGCCCTGCTCGACTACGCGCAGACCGCCTGGGAGCAGAGCGAGGGGTTGTTCGACATCACTTCCGGGGTGCTGCGCCGGGTCTGGGACTTCAAGGCACGGCAGGTGCCCACGCAAGAACAGATCGACGGCATCCTGCCGCTGATCGGCTGGGGCAAGCTGCGCTGGCACAAACCGCGTCTGGTGCTGCCGGTCGCGGGCATGGAGCTGGACTTCGGCGGCTACGTCAAGGAGTACGCGGCGGACCGCGCCGCGCAGGCCAGCCGCGACGCCGGGGCGCGGCACGGCTTCGTCGAGCTGGCCGGCGACATCGCCCTGATCGGCGCGCATCCCGATGGCGCGCCCTGGCAGATCGGCGTGCGCCATCCGCGCGCGCCGGAGCAGGCACTGGCGACCATCCCGTTGGGCGCGGGCGCCATCGCCAGCAGCGGCGATTACGAGCGCTACTTCGAGGTCGACGGCCGGCGCTATTCGCACCTGCTCAATCCCAAAACCGGCTGGCCGGTGCGCGGCCTGTCTGCGGTGAGCGTGGTGGCGCCGCAATGCCTGATCGCCGGCACCGCTTCGACCATCGCCATGCTCAAGGGCACCGTAGACGGTCCGCGCTGGCTGGGGGAGCTGGGCTTGCGCCATCTTTGCGTGGATGCGGAAGGCGGGCTCGGAGGGACGCTGGAGCACCGGCAAAGCCCGGCGCACACGCCGATTGCCCGCAATTAGTTTCCTGAAGTTGCCGTCCCGGGCGCAGCCAGGGATAGCGCCGGATTGTTCGGACACCGCGCGCCGTGGCATGGGATGTCAAGCGGCTCGCACGCCGCCGGTCAATTCTTCGCCAAGCACCGCAGCTGCGGCTTTGACTGCCGGTGATGCGGAGTCTTTTCAGGGGGAGGTTCTCGATGCGTCAACATCTCGAAAAAGCATTTCACCGGACAACGGCGACGGCTGGCGCCGCCCTGCTGCTGGCCGCTTGCGGCAGCAGTACCACGCCCGCGGGGCAGAACTATCCAAACACGGTGATCGGCGCCAGCCAGACGCTCACGCCCGACGGCCAGGGCAAGGCCTGCCAGACGGGTCTGGGCCGCACCTACAACGTCAGCATTCCCTCGCCGCTGGGCAACGGTGAAGTGATCGGCGCCACCGTGTTCGAGCCGGCGGTAATGGATTGCACCAAGAAATATCCCCTGATCCTGTGGCAGAGCGGCTGGGCTACCCCGCGCCCGCAAGGCCTGATCCCGCTGGACCCGAACCCGGTCGATACCGTCGAAACCCTGATCTACGAACTGGTGGCGCCGCTGGATTCCCTGGTCGCCGCCAATTACGGCGTGATCAGCTACGACCCGCGCGGCACCGGCACGTCCACCGGCCTGGTCCGTGTGATGGACCCGGACTACGAGGGCGCCAACGTGGTGCGCCTGGTGGACTGGGCCGAAGCCAACCTTGACTGGTTGGCCTATGGCCCCAGCGTCGACGGCAGCGATCCGCATAACCTCATGCTGGGCTCGATCGGCCCGTCCTACGGCGGCGGCTATCAGAACATGCTGCTGGCAATCGACCCCAAGAAACGGCTCGATGCGATCGTGCCGGTGGTGACCTGGCATGACCTGCGCTACAGCCTGGCCAAGGACGATGTGGTCAAGGAGACCTGGCTGGATGCCTTGTACACCCAGTTCCCGCAGGACAAGTACGATCCCTGGGCGTTCGGAGCGGTGCAGCAGGCCCTAGCCGACAACCTGCCCGACTCCGACATCCTGCAGTTCCTCGACTACCACAGCCTGGCCTACTTCACCGATGGCCAGGCAAATGCCAATGACTCCAGCGCCGCGCCGCAACTGCTGGCGCCATTGATCGACGTCACCACCGACGGCGGCCCGGGCACCGCGCCGCGGCTGGCGCCTACCTTTCCGCCGGAGGTCAATGCGCTGTACATCCAGTCGCCGCGCGACACCCTGTTCAACCTCAACGAGGGCACGGCCAACTACGAGGCGCTGAAGAACAACGGCGCCGACGTGCGCCTGTTCACCGAACAGGCCGGCCACAACACCATCGCCACCATCTCGGATACCGGGCTCACCAACGCCGGGCCCAAGGACCCCTATGTCATCTACCAGCCGGACCCGCTGTCGATCAGCACCCTTTGCGGCGGCGTCACCATCAACGACGCCGTGATTGCGTTCTTCGACGAGCACCTCAAGGGCGTGACCGGCCGCGTCAACCAGGTGCTCGGCACCAACCCGGTCTGCCTGAGCCTGACCGCGCTCGATTCGGTATCGGCCACGGCGGTACAGCACGGCGGCGCCAGCTTCAACATCGCCGCCGACGCCAAGGGCAATGCCGTCACCGTCGGCAGCGACGACGACCAGACCACCACCATCCCGCTGCTGACGGTAACGGACGCAAGCAACGTGCTGGCCGGCATCCCGACGCTGGACCTGACCGTCACCGATACCGACAACCCCTCCGACAGCGACACCACCAACACCGTCATCTACGTCGGCATCGGCCAGAAGCACGCCCTCGGCCTGCCGGGCTGGGATCTGGTGGACAACCAACTCACGCCCTTGCGCGGGCTGGGCCATCACAGCATCGATCTGAGCGGCGTGGCGACGCGCCTGCAAGTCGGCGATCAGCTCGGGCTGATGCTGTTCGGCGCCAACACCAATCAATATCCCACTGCCAAACTGACTAACAACCCAACAGGCGCAAAGCATGTGAGCATCCAGGGCAGCGTGCAGATGCCGCTGCTGGGCGATTTGCCGAACGCGGGAGGGTAAAGCACAGCCCACAAAGGAAATGGCAACCGTGCGTTGCCGCGACCGACACGGCCGCACTGCGTTCAGTCCGCTGCGCCGGTCCGGCCGCTGTCGCCAACCACCTGCATCATCGCCGCGATGGCGCCGCCCAGGGCGGCCGCCAGTTGCGGATCGGCGGCGATGCCCGCGCCGTCGAGTTTGCGGCCCGGCAGCGGCAAGCTGACACAGGCCTCATGCACCAGTCGCGCCGACATGGTGAGCAGGGTTTCAGTCAGGGCAGCCTGCGCGTGGGAGGCGTGCGGCGAGGTGTTGATCAGGGCCACCGGCTTGCCCGGAAACTCGAAGCAGCTCACCAGCCAGTCCAGCGCGTTCTTCAGCGAGCCGGCCACGCCATGGGCGTATTCCGGGCTGGAGATGAAGATGGCGTCGCACTGCCCCACCTGGCGGCGCAGATCGAGCACCGTGGCCGGCGTGGCGGGTGCCTGCTCGCTGTCCAGATCGGGATTGAAATGCGGCAGCGCGTCCAGCCCTTGGTAAAACAGCACTTCGACGCCCGGCGGCGCCAGCAGCCGCAGGGCCTGCAGCGCGGATTTGTTGGAGGAGGCGGCCCGCAGGCTGCCGCAGATGGCGAGTATTTGCATGGATGGCGCGCAGCCTAACACGGCCGAATCGGCCGATTCACCAGAAATTTCAAGGCAAATATTTCAGTCCCGCGCTTGCGCCATTGCAGCGGAACCCGGAGGATTACCCCTGTGGCGACTGGATGCGGCCCGCGCCGTCACGCCAGCCTATTGACCGATGAGAGAACGTTATGAGTATGTCGTCTTTGCGCGACCAGCTGCTGGAAGCTGGCCTGATCAGCAAGAAGCAGGCGGAACAGGCGGCCAAACAGCCGCATCACCAGCGGCAGGACCGGGCGCCGAAGAAGCCGCCAAGCGCCGCCGAACAGCAGCGGCTCGCGGCCCAGTTGGCCGCGCAGAAAGCCCGGGCGGAAAAGATCGCGCAGGACCAGGCGCGCAGCCGCCAGCAGCAGGAAAAAGCCGATCGCAAGGCACGCCACGCCCAGATCAAGCAATTGGTCGAGCAGAATCGCCTGCCCAAGGTCGAGGGCGACGATCTGTACAACTTCATCGACGGCACCAAGATCCGCCGCATCCCGGTCGCCGCCGAGACGCGCCTCAAGCTGGGCAACGGCCAGCTGCGCATCGTCCGCTGCGAGGGGCGTTACGAAGTGGTGCCCAGCTCGGTCGCCGAGCGCATCGCCGAACGCGACGAGCGCGCTGTGATCCCGCTGGTGGTAGCGGCGCAGGTCAAACCGGACGAGAACGATCCGTACAAGGATTTCGTGGTGCCGGACGATCTGATCTGGTGAAGCGGCGCCGCCTGCGCTGGGCTCCAGCCCCGCCCGCTCGCAGCTGAGCGTCCACCCAGGGCTTCTTCAGGTCACGCTGCATAAAAAAACCGGCGCACCTTGCGGCGCGCCGGCAATCTCAGGTGACGGGTGAATCGTTTACCGGTGGGTTTACCGGCGCGTTACTGGTTGTAGACGCAGGCCCTTCTGACGTTGACCTGCGAAATGACCGCGGCCAGTGCGGTGTCAGTGACCAGAACCGTATCGAACGGCTTGGTTGCGGGGAAGGACACGAAAACTTCCGCGTCGCTGCCCAGCAAGGTCAGCAGGTCGAGACGTATCGGCGAACTGGCGGTGGCTCCCGCCGTGTCCTGAACCGTGCCGCCGGCGCCGCCGATCAGAGTGCTCACCGAAACGCTTTGCAGCAGGTCCAGGGTCAGCAACTCCTGTGCGTTGGCGGAGGACAGGACGAAGCCGACGCGGCGGCCGATGGGGAACCCGGCATTGGGCAGCGTGACCGGAGAAACCGCCAGGGACACGGCGCCGTTGAGCAAGCCCACCGGTGCATTGAGAACGGCGTAGTTGCTCAGATCCGCATCGGTGACATTCTGCGGCTGGCTGACCGAGCACAGCAGGCACAGGCCGGTGACCAGGCCGGTCGGCTTGTAGGTCGGCGTCAGCAAGGCGGTGCTCGGCGCGCCGACAGCGCAGTCATCCGCGACCGAGGCGCCACTGACGGTGAGCAAGGCAGTGGCGGCCGTGCTGCCGGAAGGACCGCTGCACACCAGCGTGTAGGAATACGCGCCGGCGGTGCTCAGGATACCGGTGCTGGCGCTGCTGGACAGCGGCTCCGGGCCGCTCCAGGAACCGCTGGCCGTGCAGGAGGTGTCATTGGTCGAGGACCAGGTCAGCGTTGCCGACTGGCCGGGCTGGATCGACGCCGGCTGGACCGAGATGGTCACGGTCGGCGGCGGCGGGGTGCCCGCGGTGACGGTGGCGGAAGCGCTGGCGCTGCCGTTGTCGCCGCCGCAAGTCAGAGTATAGACATTGACACTGGCGCTGGTGAACGGCCCCACCGGAAAGCTCGGCGCCGGATTGGCGGTCGGCTCGCCGCCGCTCCAGGCGCCGCTGGCGGTACAGGCCGTGACGTTGGTGCTGCTCCAGGTCAAGGCCGAGGAGCCGCCTACGGCGACTGTTGTCGGATTGGCGTTGATGGTCACGGTCGGAACCGCGGCCGTCGACACGGTCAGGGTGGTGGTGCCGGCACCGCTGCCGCCCGGGCCGCTGCAGCTGAGAACATAGCTGTAAATGCCGGTGGTGGTGGGTGCGGTGACGTTGAAGGTGCCGGAAGTACCCCGGGCGCCGGGCCACTTGTCGGCGCCATCGCCGCCGGAGGCGGTGCAGGCCGTGTCATTGGTGGAGGACCAGACCAGCGCCGCGACCTGACCAGGCTGGACCGTGGACGGGGATACGCTGAGGCTCACGGTGGGCGCCGGCACTGCGCCGACGGTCACAGCCGCCGTGCCGACACCGCTGCCGGCCGCATCGACGCAGGTCAGCACATAGCTGTAGGTACCAGTCGTGCTGGGCGCGTTGAAGGTGGTTTTGCCGGAGGCCGGCTCGCTGCCCTTCCAGTTGGCGGAACCATCGCCGCCGGAGGCGATGCAGGTGGCGCCGGGATCGGATGAAGTCCAGGTCAGGGTCAGGGGAGCGCCAGCCTGTACCCCCGCCGGAGTGGCGGTGAGGGTGACAGTCGGACCGGTGCCGCCGCCGCTGGATGAGGCGCCGCTGCTGCTCGCCCCACTGCTAGCGCCGCTTGAAGACGAGGCGCCGCTGCTGCTGGCGCCGCTCGATGAGGAAGCACCACTGCTGCTTGCGCCGCTGCTGGCACCACTCGAGGAAGCACCGCTGCTGGCGCCGCTCGACGAGGCGCCGCTACTGCTCGCTCCGCTGCTGGCGCCGCTGGATGAAGCGCCGCTGCTGGAGGAACCGATGGCCCCCACGCTGAGCGAGGTGGTGCCGACGCCGCTGCCTTCAGCATCGGTACAGGTCAGCAGATAGCTGTAGGTACCCGGCGTCGTCGGGGCGGTTACGCTGGTGGTGCCGGAGGCCGGCTCCGCGCCGGTCCAGCTGCTGGAGGCGGCGGTGCTGGAAGCGGTACAGGAAGCGCCGGGATCGCTGGAGGACCAGGTGAGGACGACGGTGCCGCCCGGCGACACCGATCCCGGAGTGGCGGTGAGAATGACAGTCGGGCCGGGGCCAGTGCCGCCGCTGCTGGAAGCACCGCCGCCGGACGATCCGTTGTCGCCGGGTCCGCCGTTGGCGGAGCATCCGGCGAGCGCCAGGCCGGCGATCAGCAGCAGGGCAGCGGCGCCGCGGGGCGACTGGGTGATCGGTTTCTTCATGATTTGCGTGTCCTGAATTTCAATCGTCGATCTACAGCGGGAGTTACTCTTACTTCTCGAGAACACGGAATTCGACGCGACGGTTGCGCTCGCGGTCATCCGCGGTCCGTTCCGGATTGATCAGCGGACGCGTCTTGCCATAGCCCACCGCGGATAGTTGTTCCGGCCGCGCGCCCTTGCCGACCAAGTACTCGCGCACCGCATCAGCGCGCCGCTGCGACAGTTTCTGGTTGACGGCGAGGCCGCCGACGCTGTCGGTATGGCCGGCGATCTCCACCTTCAGCGTGGGCTGGCCGAGGAAGCCGGGCGTGATGGTGTCGAGAATGGTCTGCGCATTGGCGGTCAGGCGGTCCTTGTTGAATTCGAAGGTGACGCCGGTGAGCTCGATCTGCTGCCCGGCGATGACGCAGCCATCGGAATCGACCTTGAGGCCATGGGGCGTATTCGGGCATTTGTCGTGCGCGTCGTCGACGCCGTCGCCGTCGCTGTCGATCCAGGGCCGTTGCACTTCCTTGACCACTTCGACCACGCGCACCGGCTGCTCGACATATCTGATCTGCGGCTGGCGGTGACCCAGGGGAATTTCGATGCCGGCGAGCGCGCGGTAGTCATTGAAGCCGCGCCCGCTCAACTGGTTGTAGAAATCGTGGTTGTAGCGGCCTTCGAAGCGCAGCTTGAAGCCGCCGTCGAAGAGCGGCCCGGTGACGACGCCGAGGCCGGCGTTGGCCATCGCCACGGCCTTGTCGCCGCTGTCGGGATAGACATCGTCGTAAGCGCCGCCGACGCCGAGCAGCGCATAGGGAGTCCAGGACAGGCGCCGGTCAAACAGGCTGTAGACCAGATCGAAGGTGCCGCCTTCCTGGTAAAAGTCGGTGCCTTTGTTTCTGCCCGTCTCGATGATCGAACCCTGCGCGTTCACTTCGAACGAAAAATGCGGGGCGAACTGATAGCCGTAGATGGCGGAGAGGGTGAAGCCGTGCTGAGTGCCGCCGCGATACTTGTCGGGGAGCATGAAACCCGGCAGGAAGCTGAAATACTGATTGGGGCCGGGAACAACGGCATCCTGGGTAGTGAGGCTTGAATCGTCCGGCGCGGCAACCGGAACAACCGGGTCTTGTGCATGGACCACAGCGGATATTCCGATCAGGATGGAGGCGACGGGAAGGACCAGAATGCGCTGCATCGCTCCCCTGCTGATGATTGCTTCGAATGCGGACTTCACTCTCATTCCCCTTATGACCTGCGATCACATGCTTGGCAAATGCGGCATCGAATCTTCGGCAATCCACTTTCTGAAGCTCAACGAGCAACCCCTGGTGAGCCCTTCCCGGCGGGTCGGCACACCGCGGAGACGGCAAGGCCGCGATCCGCATGTTGCTAGAGTGAACGCAATAGGCACTTCGACTCTGTGCGGCAACGTACACACCGGCATTTAATTTCGGGACCGCGCTGTGTCGGATGCATCGAAGCCGCCCAGGGCACCGACCCGGATGCCGTAGCCGGAAATCCGCAATGTGCGGTAGCGCACTGAATAAGTGCGGCCCGGGCGGTTATTTTCAGTCTCGTAAAGTTGGTGACACTCCCTGAATTCGCGTTTTTGCTCCCTCCCTCGAGTGGCTATCGCCTACCTAATCCCCAGGCGATAGCTCTGTGCGAATTCAGCTTGGCCCGTTGGCTTGCCAGGCCAACGGGCTTTCTTTTTTGGATCGTTGCGAAGGGGACCGCCGCTCCCGCGATGCCAGTAGAACCGGGCTCCGTGCGGCATTCAGCATTTTTTATCGAGAGACTAGGTGGTGTTGTTTTCCGGCCGCAGATGCTGCGGCCGGCTTTTGACGGGCGCACAGGCCGGAAGCCGGTTGAAACCTGCGGCGCTTGAGCGATTGCGTGCGCCCGCGCACAGACATGGCGCGGCAAACCTCACATTGTCGACATTCATCCGCTTCAGCCGCATTCGAGCGTGCTGGCGTTGGCCAAATCAGCCGCAAGCCGGCTACCGAACAATTCGCATACGGGTACCTATCATGAAAACCGAATCAAAAAGCCAGGGGTCCGGCACCAATGGACAAGGCGCGGGATCGAAGTCCTCAGCCGATGGAGCCCTCACCGGCATGTCGCTCGAATTTCACAATTTCCTCGCGGACATCGAAGACCTGATCAAGACCACCACCTCGCTCACCGGCGAAGATCTGACCCGGGCCAAGGCGAAGCTCAGCGAGCGTGTCACCGCGGCGAAGGAATCCGTGGAAGAGATGAGCGGCGTGATCGCCGACGGGGCCCGCACCAGCGTCGCCGTCACCGATGCCTACGTGCACGATCAGCCATGGAAGGCCATCGGCATCGGCGCGGCACTGGGCTTCGTGCTGGGCTTCGCGCTCGCGCGCCGCGTCTAGACCATGGTCGCGGTAGCGACAGCTCCGACCGCCGATCCGGCAGGCATCAATCTGCTGGATGCAGTGCGGATTGTGCGTTCGGCCGGCGGCGCGCTGTCGGTTCAGGCATTGCTGCATGGGCAACTGGCGCGGATCGAACTGGAGGAGGAGAAGAACCGCCTGCTGAAAATGCTGGCCGCGACCCTGCTCGGCTTCGCCTGCTTGCTGTGCGTCCTGCTGTTTGCGGGAGCGCTGGTGCTGGCCGCAACCTGGGAAACCAGATACCGCATCGGGGCCTGCGCCGGCCTGGTGATTTTGTACGGCATCGGCACCGCCGCTGCGTGGCGGTACTTTCAGGCCTGGTCGGCGCAGAACGATCAGAGCTTCGCGGCATCGCGTGAAGAACTGGCCGCGGACGCGGCGTTGCTGAAGAGCAATTTATGACGGCCGAACCCCAGGCATCGCTTGCCGAGCAGCGCCAGTCGATTCGCGACCAGCTGCAGATGCAGCGTCAGGTGCTCGCGCGGCAACTTGCGCCGCCGGTCGATATCCAGGGCCGTTATCCGCGCAGCATGACCATGCGTTTGCTGATTCAGCGGCCGGAGCTGGTGGCCAGGCTGGCGGCAGTGTTGGCGGGCGCGCGCTTCGCCGGCGAGGTCTCCGCGATCCTGCTGATGATCGGCAAACTGCGCTACGCCGTCGCCGCAAGGGAGCGGAAGTCGCTGCCGGCTCCACCCGAAGCGAAGCAAGACCAAGGCCCTGTTGATATGGACAGGGCGGCGACGCCTCACTACCAGGGATCGATGTAGGACCGCTGCCTGCTGTTGCGTGGTTCCTGTGCGGGCACCGAGGACAGGCCGCGGACCAGCCATTTGCGGGTATCCACCGGATCGATGACGTTGTCGATCTCGAGATAGGAGGCGGTGCTGATGGCCTTGCCACGCTCATATAACGCGGCCACCGCCTGGCGGAACATCTTGTCGCGCGCTTGCGGGTCCGTAATCGCTTCCAGTTGCTTGGCCAGACCCAGGCGCACCGCGCCTTCCAGTCCCATCGCGCCGAACTCGCCGGTGGGCCAGGCGATGGTGAACAGCGGCGAATGGAAGTGGCCGCCGGTCATGGCCTGCGCGCCGAGGCCATAGCCCTTGCGCAGCACCACGGTCATGAACGGCACCTTGAGGCTGGCGCCGATGACGAACAGGCGCGAGACATGGCGCACCATTGCGCTCTTCTCCGACTCCGGGCCGACCATGAAGCCGGGCGTATCGCACAGCGAGACGATGGGCAGGCCATAGGCATCGCAGAGCTGGAGGAAACGCGCCATCTTGTCGGAAGCCGGCGCGTCGATGGCACCGCCGAGATGGCGCGGATTATTGGCGATCAGCCCCATCGGCCGGCCTTCGATGCGCACCAGGGCGGTGATCACGCCGAGACCGAATTCGCGGCGCAACTCCAGCACCGAGCCGCTGTCCGCCAGCGTCTCGATCACCGCACGCACTTCGTAGGCCTGGCGGCGATTCTCGGGGACGAGCTGACGCAGCTTGCGCTGGTCGGCGGCGCTCCAGTCCTTCAGCGGCCCCTGGAAATAGCTGAGGTATTTCTTTGCCGCCGCAACGGCGGCGGCCTCGTCGGCGACGCGGATGTCGACCACGCCGTTGGCACTCTGCACGCCGATGGGCCCGACCTCCTCGGGCCTGAAACTGCCGAGGCCGCCGCCTTCGATCATGGCCGGACCGCCCATGCCGATATTGGAATCCTCGGTGGCGATGATGACGTCGCTGCAGCCGAGCAGGGCCGCATTGCCGGCGAAGCAGCGGCCCGAGACGATGCCGATCAGCGGAGCCGATCCGCTGAGCGCGGCGTAGTTCTTGAAGCTGGGCGTATCGAGGCCGCCGACCACGTTGAGGTCGGTGTCGTTGGGCCGGCCGCCGCCGCCCTCGGCGAACAGCACGATGGGCAGGCGCCATTGCGCGGCGAGGTCGAGCATGCGATCCAACTTGCGGTGATTGGTCAGGCCCTGGGTGCCGGCGAACACGGTGAAGTCGTAGGCCATGACCATGGCGCGGGCCTGCTCGGCGCCGTAGCGATCGCCATTGATGGCGCCGATGCCGCAGACCAGGCCATCGGCCGGGCTGGTCTTGATCAGGGTCGACACGGTTTGCGTGCGCCGCTGTGCCGCCAGGGCCAGGCCGCCGTACTCGGTGAAGCTGCCGGCATCGCAGAGATCGTCGATGTTTTCGCGCGCAGTGCGCTGGCCGCGCTTGCGGCGCTTCTCCAGCGTCTCGGGACGCGCCGCGTCCATCAGCCCCGCCGTGCGCTGCAGCACTTCGGCGAGATCGGCACGGATGTGGTCGAGATCCTGCTCCTGCTCGCTGCGCTGCGCCGCCGCGGTTACTTCGGCCGGCTCGAGGTAGAGCAGCGGCTGGCCCTCCACCAGCGTGTTGCCGGGCTGGGCGGCGATGGCGCGCACGATGCCGCTGCTGGCGGCCTTGACCACGAATTCCATCTTCATCGCTTCGAGCACGGCAATGCTCTGCCCGGCGGCGACCGCATCGCCCTCGCCCACTGCCAGGCTGAGCAGCACGCCGGTGCTCGGCGCGTTCAAGGCCAGCGTGCCGGGTGGCGCATCCGCCACGGACGATGCGGCGGCTGGCGCGGCTGGCACCTGGGCGAAATACCGGTGCGGATGGGCCTGCGGCCGCGCCGCCAGCAACTGCTCAAGATGCTGTTCGACGAAACGGGTGTTGACCTGGTTGCTCGCCACCTCGGGCAGGCACAGCAGGTTTTGCAGCAAGTGCAGATTGCTGGCCACGCCCTCCAGACGAAACTCGCACAGGGCGCGATAGGCGCGGCGCAGCGCTGACGGATAGTCCTCGGCATGGGCGATCAACTTGGCCAGCAGGGAATCGTAACTCGGACTCACCGTATAGCCGGCATAGCCGTAGCCATCCACGCGCAGGCCGGGGCCGCTGGGCGGCTCGTAAGCGCTAAGCGTACCCACCGCCGGGCGGGTGCTGCCGTCGGCGTTCATGCTTTCCAGGTTGATGCGCAGCTGCACCGCGCAGCCCTGCGGCGGCCGCGGCTGCAACAGGTTCAGATGCGCCAGCGTTTGCCCGGCGGCGAGGCGGATCTGGGTCTGCACCAGATCGACGCCGGTGACCTGCTCGGTGACAGTGTGCTCGACCTGGATGCGCGGATTGGCTTCCATGAAATAGAAGCGCCCGGGGTGTTCCGCATCGAGCAGGAATTCGAAGGTGCCCAGACCGCGATACCCGACCTCGCCCGCCAGCTTCAGCGCGGCGCCGATGATCTGCTCGCGCATGGCACCGGGCAGGTCCGGGCTGGGCGCGACCTCCACCAGTTTCTGGTGACGCCGTTGCAGGCTGCACTCGCGTTCCCACAGATGGGTGACTGCCTTGCCATCACCCAGCACCTGCACCTCGATATGCCGCGCCGAGCTCAGCAATTGCTCGACGTAGACCTCATCGCGGCCGAAGGCGGCGCGGGCTTCGGACTGGCAGCGCGCGTAAGCCTCGGCCAGTTCGGCTTCGGCGAAGACGGCGCGCATGCCGCGGCCGCCGCCGCCGTGCAACGCCTTGACCATCATCACCCCACCCGCACCAAGACCGGTGAGGAAGTCGCGGGCTTGGTCCAGTGTCACCGCACGGTTCAGACCCTTGAGCAGGGGCACCTGGCAGCGCTCGGCCAGTGCGCGCGCCTGGGCCTTGTCGCCGAATAACTCCAGCAGTTCGGCGCCTGGCCCGATGAAGCGGATGCCGGCAGCCTCGCAGCGGCGGGCGAAAGCAGCGTTCTCGGCGAGGAAGCCGTAGCCGGGGTGAATGGCGTCGCAGCCTTCGGCCTGGGCTATGGCGATCAGCTGCTCCATGTCGAGGTAGGCGGGCACGCCGCGGCCCTTGAGGGCGATGGCGCGGTCCGCCTGGCGTACGTGCAATGAAGCGGCGTCGTCCTCGGCGTAGACGGCGAGGCTGGGCAGATCGAGCTCGGCCGCGGCGCGGGCAATGCGGATGGCGATCTCGCCGCGGTTGGCACTGAGCAGGCGGGTGAAGGGCGGTTTCATGTATGGATGATCCGGATGGTTCGGCGCATTGATTCAGGGGATTCCGTACAGGTGAGGTTCGCCCCTCATCCGGTCCTCTCCCCACAGGTGGGGAGAGGGGGATGACGCAACATCGTAGGGGGTGCGCTGGCGGATGCAGTCCTGATTTTATTCATGGCGGCCCATCAATGCCGTGCAGATGGCCAGGGCATGATCGGCCGCGGCAAGAAGCCTCGCACAGGCGACAGAACCTGAACCGGCTCGCCTTCAGGCGTGAGACGCTGCCCGCATACGACCGGTGAGGCCTTCGGTGCCGACGGTGGTATCGCCGCCATCGTCGGTATTCGTCGCCGGCAGGATGCGCACCGGTACCGATTTGTAGGAGGGCGTGAGGCTGTCCGGATCGCAATGTTCGAGCGGCACCAGGCTATTGGCTTCCGGGTAGTAGGCGCCGCAGCTGCCTTCCGGCAAGGGGTAGTTGACCACGGTGAGACCGCGCAGGACACGCGGCTGCGCGCCCTGCTGCGGCTGATGGAACGACCAGAGGTCGGCGCGGGCGCCGGGGACCAGGCCGGCGCGCTCGATGTCCTGCGCGTTCATGAAGATCACGTCGCGGCGTCCGAACAGGCTGCGGTAGCGGTCGTCGAGGCCGTAGATAGTGGTGTTGTACTGGTCGTGGGAGCGCATGGTGGTGAGGCGCAGCACCAGCGGATCGGCGAAGTGCTCATCCTCTTCCAGGCCGCAGAAGGGTACGAAGTTGGCCTTGCCGGTCGGCGTTTTCCAGACCCGCTCCGAAGCGGAGTTGTACAGCCGGAAGCCGCCGGGCTGGCGGATCTGCTCGTTGTAGGCGCGGAACAGTTCCGGCATCACCACTTCGATCTTGTCGCGGATCAGGTCGTAGTTGCCGATCATCGCGTCCCAGTCCACCGCCGCCGAAGGCTTGAGCGTGGCCTTGGCGATGCCGGCGATGATGGCCGGCTCGGAACGCAGGTGCTCGCTGGCGGGCTTGATGAAGCCGCGCGAGGCATGGACCATGGACATGGAGTCCTCCACCGTCACCGACTGCTGGCCGCCGGCCTGCCTGTCCACCTCGGTACGGCCGAGGCAAGGCAGGATGAAGGCCACACCGCCGGTGAGCAGGTGGGTGCGGTTAAGCTTGGTGGCGATGCTGACGTTGAGCTCGAGGCGGCGGAAGGCGTCGAAGGACACCGCCGTATCCGGCGCGGCAACGGCGAGATTGCCGCCGAGGGAGATGAGCGACTTGCACCTGCCGTCGCGCATGGCGGCGAGGGTGTCGACTACGGAGCGGCCGGGCTGGCGTGGCGGCTCGAAGCCGAAGACCTCGCCGAGCTTGTCGAGGAAGGCTTTCGACGGCTTCTCAGAGATGCCGACGGTGCGGTCGCCCTGCACATTGGAATGGCCGCGCAGGGGACAGATGCCCGCGCCCTCGCGGCCGATGGCGCCGCGCATCAGCAGCAGGGCCACGATCTGCTCGACGTTGGAGGTGCCGGTGCGGTGCTGGGTCAGGCCCATGCCATAGCAGACGATGGGACGCTCGGCCTTGGCGTAGACCACGGCGATGCCTTCCAATGCCTCGCGCGTCAGGCCGCTGGCCGCGGCGATCGCGTCCCATTCGGTGGCGCGCAGGTCTTCGACGAAGGCTTCGAAGCCATGGGTGTGGGTTTCGATGAAGGCGGTATCGAGCACCCGCGCCTGCCCTGCCTTCAGTGCGGCATCGTCCAGATCCAGCAGCGCCTTCATGATGCCTTTCAGCGCGCCGGCATCGCCGCCGACTTTGACCTGGTGGTACTGCGTGCTGATCGGCGTGGACGAGCGCGTCAGCATCTCCAGCGGCTCCTGCGGCGCCTCGAAGCGCTCCAGGGCACGTTCGCGGAACGGGTTGATGACGATGATTGGTGCGCCGCGGCGGGAGGCCTCGCGCAGCGGCGTCATCATGCGCGGATGATTGGTGCCGGGGTTGTGGCCGATGCAGAAGATCATGTCCGCCTTGTCGAAATCCTCGATGGTCACGGTGCCCTTGCCGATGCCGATAACGCGCGGCAGGCCAACGCTGCTGGCCTCGTGGCACATATTGGAGCAGTCGGGGAAGTTGTTGGTGCCGTAGAGCCGGACGAACAGCTGGTAGAGGAAGGCCGCTTCGTTGGAGGCACGGCCGGAGGTGTAGAAATCCGCCAGGTCCGGCGACGGCAGGCTGTTCAGGATCTGGCCGATGCGCGTAAAGGCTTCGTCCCAGGAGACGGCGACGAAGCGGTCGCTGGCGCGGTCGTAGGCCATGGGATGAGTCAGGCGGCCCTGGTCCTCCAGCCAGTGATCGCTTTTCTGCCACAGCTCGCTGACCGTGTATTGGGCGAAAAACTCCGGCGTGACGCGCTTGCCGGTGGCTTCCCAGGACACCGCCTTGGCGCCGTTCTCGCAGAACTCGAAGGAGGAGGTGTGCTTGGGATCGGGCCAGGCGCAGCCAGGGCAGTCGAAGCCGTCCGGCTGGTTCTGCTTGAGCAGCAGGCCGGCGCCGGTCAGCGAATTGCGCGAGCGGGCCAGCGCCGCGGCGGTGGCGCGCAGCGCGCCCCAGCCGCCGGCCGGTTCGTGGTAGGGCTCGACGCCCTGGATGTCCGGGGCCTTGCTGTCGGTATCGCTCATGGCGGAAATCCTTCTCGCAGTTACAGCATCGGGAAATGCCTGACGACCGTCAGCGGGCCAGCACAGGCGCCACGTTCATGACACCAGCCTACCACTACGCCGCGCCGGAGCCACGCCTCAACCAGCCTGTTGCGCCGCCGCCTGGCCCGGCTCCGCGCGCTCGTCACGAGCCTGCCTGCGGTAGGCGCCCGGCCCTACCCCGTAGCGCTGTTTGAAGACCCGGCCGAACGCCGCCTGCGAGGCGTAGCCGCACTGCTCGCTGACACGCTCGGCCGAGAGGTTTTCCAGGGTCAGCAGGCGCGCGGCGAGTTCCATGCGCAGGCTGGTGACGAGTTCCAGCGGGGTCAGGCCGCTGAGCTGGGCGAACTGGCGGGCGAAGGTGGCGCGCGACAGGTTGCACACCGCGGCCATGCTGGCGATGGTCCAGGGCTGGGCCGGCTCGCGCAGCACGGCTTCCACGGCGCGCGACAGGCGCGCGTCGCCGAGCAGGGCCAACAGGCCGTGGCCAGCGCCGCGCTCGGCCATCAGGGCGCGCAGCAGCACCGTGAACAGGGCGGTGGACAGCTCGCCGATGATGGCCGCGCCGCCGGGGTGCGAGGCCTCGCTTTCGTGGCGCATCATGCCGATCAGCGCCGCCAGCCAGGCGCAGTCGGCGCGCCGCGCGGTGCGCACGCACACCACTTCCGGCAGGCTGCGCAGCAGCGCTCCGCCCGAGCCGCCGACGGCGAAGGTGCCGCACAGCATGTCCAGCGGCTGACCCTCGCCATGCAGCGTCACCTCGGTCAGCACGCCGTTGAAATGCCGCGCCGGCAGGCTGTTGTACGCCGGGTCCTCGCTGTCGCCGCCGACGACGCTGCGCAGGACGTGGGCAGCACCGTGCGGGAACAACAGCACGTCGCCGGCCTCCAGTTCCAGGGAGTCCCGGCCGATGCGGGCGCGGCCGCGGCCTTCGAGGATGAGGTGATACGGAATCTGCCCCGGCGGCGCCGGGTCATGGGCGACGAACCAGTCGCCGGCAAAGCGGCAGCGCAGATCCACCGAGCCGGAAGGCGCGAGCATGCGGACCAGATGGCTAAGGCTGTCCATGGGTAGAGCGCGAGACGATCCAGTGTTAAATCGAGACGTTTATGTGCGGATGGTAGCACTCCGCTGCCCTAGGATGAGGTGTCGCTACAACGAAAGCAGCACTAACGAAAGGAGCCGTCATCATGAACCGTCTGCACACCGTCAACGTCGCCGAGGCGGGCGAGGAAGCCAGCCCGCTGTTTTCCGCCATCCGGCAGGCCATGGGCAAGGTGCCCAATGCCTATACCACCGTCGGCAGCAACGCCCCGGCGGTACTGGGCCTGGTGCTGCAGGGTTCCGCCGTGCTGAAGAAGGGCAGGCTGGGCGCGCGCCGGCTGGAAGCCATCAATCTCGCTGTGAGCGAGGCCACCAGTTGCGACTATTGCGTGGCCGCGCACACCATGGCCGCCAAGGCCGCCGGCTACAGCCTCGAGCAAACCCGCAAGCTGCGCAGCGGCGCCTACGATGAGGACGCCAACATCGACGCCCTGGTCCGTTTCGCCGTGAGCCTGGTGAAGACCTCCGGCACGCTGCCGGCCGAAGCGGTGGAGCGCCTGCAAGCCGCCGGCTACGACGACCGCCAGATCGTGGAGGCGATTTACGCGATCAGCGCCATCCTCTTCACCAATATGGTGAACCGGGTCAACGACACCCCCCTGGATTTCCCCAAGCCGGCCTAAGCAGCGCGCGCCCCTTCCCCACCGCGACGGGAAAGGGGCTTCGACCGAGAGCTTGCGTTCCGCGGGGCAAATCCGCCGGATTGACACAAGGTGCATGCTAAATTAGGGGCATGCTCGAACAGTCCGCGGAAAAAGTATTCGCCTCCATCATGGGCGCATACCAGATATCCGCCCGTATTACCGACAATGTGACCTATTGCGGCGAGTGGATCGAACGCGAACCGCAGGCGGATCGCGGCATCTTCCACCTGATCAGCGCCGGCAGCTGCCGGGTGGAAGCGCGTTACCTGCCCCAGCCTCTGACCCTCACGGCGGGCGATCTGATCGTGTTTCCGCGCGGCAGTGCCCACACGCTGTGCCAGGTGATGCGCAGCGGCGCCGAGACGCCGGCGGATACCGCCATGCTGTGCGGCGAATTCACCTCGCAGGGCGGCAAGCGCAACGCGGTGCTGGATTCCCTTCCCGAGTTCTTCGTGGTGCGTGAGCCGGACGAGACCGGACACTTCCGCGCGCTCGGCCAGATGATGGCGGCGCAGTCGAGCCGGTCGCTGTTCGGCAATCAGCTGGTGCTGAACAAGCTGGCCGACTCGCTACTGGTGCTGGCGATCCGCAGCCATGTGGTGAAGGATCTGCCGCGGCAGGGCCTGCTCGCCGCGCTCAACGATCCGCGGCTGTCGCGCGCGCTGGCGGCGATGCACGAGGACGCCGGCCGCAACTGGAGCATCGCCGAGCTGGCCGAGGTGGCGCTGCTGTCGCGCACCGCCTTTTGCGAGCACTTCTCCGCCGTGCTCGGCGTGGCGCCGATGCAGTACCTGACGGAGTGGCGCATGGCCGAGGCACTGCGCCTGCTGCGCGATCCGAACCAGAGCGTCGCCCGCATCGCCGAGCGCCTGGGCTACCAGACCGAGGCGGCGTTCCGCCGTGCCTTCAAGCGGGTGCAGGGATTCGCGCCGGGCAAGGTGCGGCAGGAAGCGGAAAGCCCGGCGTCATAGCCGGCGCGGCCGGGGAAATCCCTGAACCGGCGCCTGCTCATCTGCGACTCGCCGGGCTCGAATTACAATCCCTTGCTCTCAGGCTCCCCGGGCGGCGGCTGTTGCAGCCGCTGCAGGCTTTCGCCCAGGCTTTGCCTGAGGGTGACGATGGCCTTGTCGGTATCGGCGGGCTGCTGCTGCGCCCGTGCCAGGGCCTCATAGGCAAAGCCGCGCACCTGCGGATCCCTGGCCTTGGCCAGGATGTCCTGGTACAGCGCGATCACTTCCCTGGATTTGCCTTGTTCCCGGTACAGATGCTCGATCTCGGTGGCGGTGTGAATCACTTCCCGCGGCGGCCCGGGCGGGCCAGGCGGTCCAAACCCCGCGCCGGGAGCTGCGCCCGGACCAGGGCCATGCGGCGGCGCATCGGGGCGGTCGGCATCGAGCGGAGCGTCGGCCGGCAGCGGCGGCCGTTCGTCACCGGGCTTGCCCTCGGCCAATGCCACACCGCCGCAGGCAAGCGATCCGAGCACAGTCAGCAGCAGTCCCGTGAGAATTCTTTTGTGCATGAGTCGTCCTTGCGATCGAGGTGGGTCCGCAACACTACGCCGCCGTTTGCCCCTCGCCGCGCAGATTTACAAAAGGTTTACCAAGGAAGAGTTAGCGCCTCAATCGGCCGCGGCGAGCCTGATTTCGGCCTCGAAACCGCCGCCTTCGCGATTGCGGAAGACGACGCTGCCGGCGCAGGCTTCGATACAGCGCCTGACGATCGCCAGGCCCAGGCCGGTGCCGCCGCTGTCGCGGTCGCGCGATACTTCGGGTCGGTAAAACGGCTCGCCCAGCCGCGACAGCGCCGCTTCCGGCACACCCGGCCCGCGGTCGCGCACCAGGATGTGGATGGCATTGCTGCCGCGGGCCACGCTCAGCTCCACCGCTGTATCGCGGGCGTAGCGCAAGGCGTTGCGCACCAGGTTGGCCACGGCGCGCTCCAGCAGGGCGCTGCGCGCCATGGCCTGCACCCCAGCCACGATATCCGCCCGCAGCCGCTGCTGCGGATCCTCGCGCTGCAGCACCTGCAGCAGCAGCGGACGCAGCTCCACTGCGGCCAGCGGCACGCGCTCGGACTCCATGCCGGCGCGGGAGAACAGCAGCAATTCGTTGAGCAGGCGCGACATCTGCTGCGCTTCCTCCTGCACGTCCCTCAGACTCTGCTGGGCCGCTTCGCCCAGCCGCGACTCAAGGATGCCCAAGCCCATCTGCATCCGCGCCAGCGGCGAGGTGACCTCGTGGGCGACGTCGGCGAGGAACTGCTTCTGCCCGGAGACATAGCTCTGCAAGCGCTCCGCCATGCGGTTCACCGAATCCGCCAGGCGGCCCAGCTCATCGCGCCGGCGCGTGCCGACGCGCGTCTCGAAACGGCCCGCGGCGATAGCCTCGGTGGCGGAGGTGAGCCGCACCACAGTGCGCGTAATGCCCCAGATGAAAGGCCACCACAGCAGCGCCGACAGAGCGATCACCAGCAAGGCGAACAACAGCCATTCGGTGACGCCGAGAAAGCGCAGCAAGGCGCGCAGACCCGCCACGCGCACGTGCAGCAGCAGCGGCCGTGTCGGCTCGCCGCTGCGTTCGAGCTGCGCCGGGATGCGCAGCTCATAGCCATCGAAGGAGTGGAGATGATTGATGGAGATCAGGTCACCGCGCATCCTGCGATCGGCGAAGGGCGGCGGCTGGTGCGATCCGGGGCCGTCGCCGCTGACGGGCGGCGCCTGCCTGTCCGGCGCAAAAGCGCCCGCGAACGGCTGCCGCGGCAACTGCGAGGGCGATTGTGGCGGCGGCACGGCGGAACCATCGGGCGGCGGGGGCGGTGGTCTGCTGCCGCCACCCGGCGGCGGCTGCCCGTCCGGCGGAGGGCCCCTGCCCATATCCCCACCGCCCGGGCCCGGCGGGTTTCCGGCCATGCCGAAACGCTCGATCGAGAAACTTACGCCGTACTCGGCGCCATAGCTGGCCAGTACCTGATCCCAGCCCGCCTCCGGGGTCAGCGACAGATCCTTGCCGACGCGCTCGCCGATGGTCAGCAGGCGATCGCGCACCGGCTCCGACAGCAGCATGTTCCAGCCCATGCCGGAGCGGCCCGGAAAGGCCAGGAACAAGGCGCCGATCAGCAGCAGGTTCAACACCAGCCATAGCAGCAGCTTGGCGTAGAGCGAGCTGCGCACTTTCACCGGCGGCGTCTCAGCATGTCGGCCTCACGGCGCCGCGCTGTCCGCATCGACCAGCATGTAACCCACCGTGCGCACGGTGCGGATGAAACGCGGCATGCGCGGATCGTCCGCCAGCTTGCGGCGCAGGCTGGCGATATGCACATCGATGGAGCGGTCGAAGGCCTCGAACTCGCGGTCGCGCACCTGCTCCAGCAACTGCTCGCGCGAGCGCACGTTGCCGCGGTAGCGCGCCAGGGCCAGCAGCAGGTCGAACTCCACCGGAGTCAGGATCAGCGGCGCGCCGCGCAGCGTGGCGCTGCGTGCGGCACTATCGATGCGCAGCTCGCCGGCGACGATTTCGCGCAATGGCTCCGCCGCCGGCGCGGCCACCGCGGCGCGGCGCAGCAAGGCGCGGATGCGCGCCAGCAGCTCGCGCGAAGAAGCGGTCTTCGGCACATAGTCGTCCGCCCCGCCTTCCAGGCCATGGATGCGGTCCTCGTCGCCGCCGCGCGCCGTCAGCATCAGCACCGGCAGCTGCGAGTTTTCGCGCAGCACCCGCAGCACCTCGAAACCGTTGAGCCTGGGCATCATCACGTCGAGCACGATCAGGTCCCAGGCCTCGGCCCGGGCGCGCGCCACGCCCTCGGCGCCGTCGTGCGCCGCCGCCACGACATAGCCCTGCCCTTCCAGGTATTCCGCCAGCATGCGCACCAGCTTGCGATCGTCGTCGATCAACAGAATGCGCGCCAGGGCGGACTTCTCCTCAAGCTTCATCGGTGCGGACGTAAATGAATTCGATGTGTTCATTTGATAACGGGCGGCAATGGATTGCAAAACAGGCCACGGCAGGTGGTTTCAGCCCGCGCACGGTTTACGCGGAATGCAGCGGGGATGGCCCGGCCTTTTTCGGCACCGGCCGGAGGCTGTTTGCCACAAAGCGGGCGACGGCAAAATGGGAGGCGCCAGCGAGGCAGGGGGACTACTAATCGCTGGCACCTCCGCGGTGGTTGACGAATGGGGAAGACGTCAACCGGGCCACACACCATGAGGCAGGGAAGTCCGCATGGTGAGTTCGACTCGCAACGGCCTGCACAGGCCGCTGCGCAAATCTCCGCAACTGGTCGGCGAATGCAGCGCCGATGTGTCCATACTAAAACCATCGAACCTTGCAGTGCGGCATCTTTACCCCAGCTTTACAAAGCTGCCCTCACCGCCCGCCTTCAACTGCCCGGAACGAGCGCCAGCGAGATCAGCGTCTGGTCGCCGCTGCCGATGCTGCCCACCTCGGCCGCCGCGCCGTCGCTCAGGTCGATGGTGTACAGCGCCGCGCCGCTGCCGCTCTGTTGCAGCACCGCGTAAGCGGTATCGCTGCCGGAGCGGATGCTGAGCCCGGCATCGGCGGTAAAGCTGACGCCGACGCTGCCGATGGTGTGCAGATCGCCGCTGTCGGCGCTGCTGCTGCTGACATCGGCATCGCCGACACGCAGCAGGCTCTGCGTGGTCACGTCCAGCGCATAGAGCGTGGTGGAGCTGGCTGCGGCAACCGGATTGCTGTAGCCGATGGCGGCGATCTGGGGGGTTTTGCCGCTATAGGTGTCGCCGCTGTCGAAGGCCAGCTTGGTATTGGATTCGACTAGGCTGCCGTCGCTGGCGACGCGCAGATTGTATTCGGTGGAAATCACCCGCAACTGATCCAGCACCGGATCGAAGTCGATCGCCGGGCTGGACAGCGTGTCGCTGCTGAAGGCCGTGCTGCTGACCACGGTGGCCACGCCGGTGTCCGGATCGACCGTGCACAGCAGGTTGTCGCTGGTGATGCCGTAGAGGGTGGAATCCTCGGGACGGTAGGCGATCTGCACCAGGGTCTCGCCGGAGCCGAGGCCGCTGACCGTCTCGGTGGCCGTGATGCTGGTCGGCGTTGCGGTGTCGAACTCGATGATGGTGCCGGTGCTGGTCAGTGCATAGGCGGTGTAATTCTTCTGGCAGGCGCAGAGCGGCACAGCGGCGGCCAGCACAAGCGTGCATCTGATGAGAGCGGACATTCATGCGATCCCTGGTGGATGGATTCAGGCACGGCGGCGGCGCAGGGACAGCAGCAGCCCCAGAGCCGCGAACAGCAGCGGGTCGAAAGCGCCGCCACCGGAGCTGCCGGAAGAGCCGCCGCTGGAGGAGGAACTGCTGGAGCTGCTGGAGCTGCCGCTCGAGGACGAACTGCTGGAACTGCTGGCCGAACTGCCGGCCACCCACTGATCGGCAAGGTTGAAGCCGTCGATGCTGCCGAGTCCGGTCACCTGGTCGTAGCCGGTGGTGGCGCTGTAGCCGATGCTGCCGGAACTGCCGCAATCGGTGCTGCCGGAGGTGCACGGCACCCGGTTGTCGCCGCTGCTGATGTCGTGGAACACGCTGGACGAGGACGCCGCCAGGGCATACAGGCGGCCGTTGATATTGCCCAGGGCGCCGAGCCCGGTCTTCTGGCTGAGCAGGGCCAGCATGCCGGCAAAGCCGGGCGCACCGAAGGAGGTGCCGCCGGCCACGGTCAGGTAGCTCTGGCTGTCGCGGAAGCCGTTGCTGCAACTGCCCTCCGAGCAATACAGGTAGCCGTCGTGATTGGGGCTGGCGGCCAGGGCGATATCCGGCACATCGCGCATGCCGTCGGCGGGCACACCGCTGCCGCTCTGCCAGGACGGCTTGCTGAACAGCACACTCTTGCCGCCGCCGCTGGCTTCCAGGCCGTCGCTGCTGGAGCTGTCGTTCCAGGACGTTTCGGGGATATAGGACAGGGCGGAGCCGTTGTAGCTGTCGTTGCTGCTGCTCCAGTAACTGCCGCTGCCTTCACTGAAAGTGGTGCCGCCCACCGCGGTGGCGTAGATCGAGGAGGCCGGATAGTCCACCGCCAGGCCATGGCTGGCCGAAGTCACCAGCTCGCTGTCGGTGGAGTAATCGCAATCCGCCGCGCCGCTGTCGCCGGAAGCCACCAGCAGGGTCTGACCCTGGGCACTGGCTTCGGCCAGGGTGCTTTCCATGGTGGCGATGTCGGCGCTGCTGTAGTCGGACTCGCAGTCGCCGTAGCTGAGGCTAATGATCGGCGCGGCATCGTTCTCGACGGCGTAGACCAGCGCGTCGAACACGCCGTAATTGCTGCTGCCGCCGGTGTAGACAAAGCTGATGCCGGCATCCCGTGCCACGGCGCCGGACCATTGCAGGTCGAGATCGGATTCCGCCTCGTCGCCGGAATCGCTTTGCACGGTGGCACTGCCGCTGTGCGGCACCAGCAGCATGCTGGGCAGATTGGCGGACAGGCCGGCGGCGCTGCGGAAGGCTGTGAGGTCGGTGCCGTAGACTGCACTCTGCCCTAGCACCGCAATTTTCTCGCCGGAGCCGCTGATGCCGGCGCTGTACAGCGATTGCAGCCCGTAGATGGTGGCGAAGTCGTCCGGAGTCAGGAAATGGTCGCCGGAGATGCTGGAGGTGAAATGTGGCGATGCCGCCCTTGGCTTGACGCGCAGCGGCTGCAGCCGCGCCCGCGGCCGAAAGTCGTTGAGGTTGCGCACACCGAGACTTACGCCGGACAAGGCCGCCGGCAGCGCCAGCGCCGTGGCATTGGCGTAGTGGCTGACCCCGCCGACCCGGTAGCGATGCATCTCGGTGTGGAAGGCCGTTTCGATCTGCGCCACGCTGCCGCTGAAACTGATGCGGTTGGCATTGGGGGCGATGTCCTCGATGATGAAGCCCTGCGTGCGCAGCCAGTTTTCCACCGTGGTCAGATCGTCCAGGCTCATGCCGAAGCGGCTGCGGTATTGCGCCGGCGTCAGCCAGGCGTGATAGCTGGCCGAGGCGGGATCCTGCTGTTGGCGCAGCAGCAGATCCAGTGCCTGCTGCTGTGGATCGGACAGGCGGAAGTACAGCGAGATGCCGCGCACCACCTGGTCGGCGTCGGCGCGGCCCTTGTCGTAGCGCGGCTGTGCCAGGGGATGCAGGGTGCCACGCAGCGTGACAGCGGCGGAGTTGTCGAGTGCCTTGACGATGCGGTTCTGAGCCGCTTCATCGACGACTTGCTGCGCCGGGCTGGCCCCGGCACAGGCCAGGCAGATCAGCGCCACAAGGCGATATCCGCCCAGTTGGGGCACAGCGCGTTTGCCATGCGGCGGGGACTTCATTCGTTTATCTCCCTGGTTCCCGGGCGACCAGCCACGTCCGGCCGCGTCCGACCCGGAGCGGCATGGCCAAGCATAGGCAGCGGGGCGCGTTGCCCCGCCGCCTTTTACCATTGCTTCACAAAGCCGCTACTGTCCGGCTGGAACTGCCGGGCCGGGTTTACTGGGTCGTGTTGCACAGGCTGGTGTCGGTGCCGTTGACGCCGCCGTCGCTGGCGTACTGCAGGATGCGGTTGTTGCCGGAATCGGCGATGTACAGCACCCCGCCGGAAGTGGCATAGACGCCCTTGGGACTGTGCAGGGTATCGTTGGTGGGATTGGTGTTGGTCTGGCCGTTCTGCTGGTCGCCGTTCTCGCCGTTCTGGTCGTCGTCGTTGTAGGCGGTGTGGGTGAAATCCTCCTGGCCGAACACGTATTCCGCATCGACGCCGGAGGCCAGCGAGCTGAGCGAGAATTCCAGCACGCGGTTGTTGCCGGTATCGCCGACGTAGAGGTTGGAGCCGTCCGAGTAGACGCCCCAGGGCGAATCGAAGTGCGCCGCGCCGGCCGCCGAGGTGTTCTGGCCGAAGGCGGTCTGGCCGATGACGTAGGTGGCTTGCGGGTTGTCGCCGGTGGGCACCACCGAGTAATACAGCACGCGATTGTTGCCGGTGTCGGCGATGAACAGGTTGCCGCGGCCGTCGGTCCACAGGTCGGACGGCTGGTTCATCGCCATGGTGTAGGTCAGCAGCGTCGAGGAATAGGTATCGATGCCGGAGGTAGCGGTGGTGAAGGCGGACTGTCCCAGCACCAGGTCGGCAGGGGTGTCGTTGCTGGTCGGGATGCTGTTCCAGATCAGCACGCGGTTGTTGTTCTGATCGACCACGAACAGCTTGCCGTTGGCGATCATCGCCGAGGTGGGATTGCTCAAGGTCGCGGCGGTCGGCGCTGAATTGCCCTGGTTGGGCGAGTCGCCGTCATAGTCGGCCTGGCCGATGATCACGTCGGCCGCGGTATTGGCGGTGGGCAGTGAATTCCAGATCAGCACGCGGTTGTTGGCGGTGTCCGTCACCACCAGATAGGTGATGCTGTCGTTGCTGGCGATCGACACCTTGCTTGGATTGGCCAGGCCGTATTGGCCGCCGTTGGTGCTGTTGTCGCTGAAGTCGGTGCCGCTGTCGTCGCCCTGCCCCAACTCGAACGAGGCCGCGCCGGCGATGCCGCTGGGCAGGCTGCTGTAGCCGAGGATGCGGCTGTTGAGCGTATCCACGACATACAGGGTGGTGCCGCCGATCGCCACCGCGCCGCGCGGGCCGCTGATGTACTGGCTGTCGACGCCGTCGGGATTGGCGGTGGCGCTGGTGTAGCTGATCTGGCCGATCAAGCCGTCGGCGATGGGCAGGTTCCAGCAAGTGGTGGTGGAGCCGCCGCAGCCGGCCAGCCCGATCAGTGCGGCAATGAGCAGCAGCGGGACCATGCGGCATGCGAGACGGGGAGAACGATTTCTCCCGGCAGCGTGTTTCATCAAATCGTTTCCTTGAGTTGGGGAAGGCGGGAACCGCCTGGCAGCGTTGCGGCGAGCCGGCCGGTCGCGGCGGAAAGCCGCGGTTCGCGCGGTACTCTGGCGCAGAAGCGGCGCTGCTCGGCCACTCTTTACGAAGGATTTACAAGCTGTCGCAGCGGCGCTGAAGCAATGACGGCGCCGACGTAAAGACATGGTTAAAACCAGCGGGGCCTTGCGCCACGGGTGCTATCAATATCACGCCGCTCTTCGCCCGGGCCCCATGCCCCGCCGATGTGGGTTGTTCCTTCCGTGACAACAACCTGCCATTGGGCCCGGCGAAGGCGGCACCTGCGCCCATTACGTCTCTTGCAGGCCCGGGGGCGCAACGATGCGGATGCGCTCCGCGGCGCCCGCCCCCGCCCGAAACAGATATCCCCAGATCCGCCGATGCGCTTCCCGCCTGTGTCTTCGCGTTTTCTCCTGCCCCTGGCCTTGTGCTGCTTTGTTGCCGGCGCCGCGCTTGCCGAAAAGAACGGTGCCGAGGTCACGCTCAACCTGAAGGAAGCGGATATCGGCACCCTGATCGCGACGGTCAGCGAAGTCACCGGCAGGAATTTCGTGGTCGACCCGCGGGTCAAGGGCAAGGTGACGGTGGTCTCGTCCAGCCCGATGGACGCGGACGCGGTCTACGCCACCTTCCTATCGGTGCTGGCGGTCAACGGCTACGCCGCCATTCCCGCCGGGGCATCGGTCAAGATCGTGCCGGACGCCAACGCCCGCAGCGAGGGCGGCGGCTCCATCGACCGCGGCGGCCTCGCCGGCGACGAACTGGTGACCCGCGTGCTGGACATCCGCAACGGCTCGGCCACGCAGCTGGTGGCGGTCCTAAGGCCCCTGGTGGCGCAATCCGGCCAGCTCGCTGCCTATGCTTCCGGCAACAGCCTGATCGTTTCCGACCGCGCCGCCAATGTCGATCGCCTGCAAAAGCTGATCGAGCAGATGGACCGCAGCGGCGACCGCGAAGTCGAGATGGTGGCGCTGCAAAACGCCACTGCCGACGAGGTGGTGCGCACCCTCACCGGCTTGACCCAGCAGACACGGCAGGCCGACGCCGGCGCGACGCAGAGCGCGGTCGTCGCCGACACGCGCAGCAACAGCGTGCTGATCAGCGGCGACAGCTCCGAGCGCGAAAAGCTGGTGGCGCTGATCCGGCAACTGGACCAGCCTGGCGCCAACAAGGGCGATACCCAGGTGGTGTATCTGAAGTACGCCGACGCCGAGAGCCTGGCGCCGATCCTCACCGGCAACGCCCAGCCCAGCGGCAAGACGGCTTCGTCCGGCAGCTCGTCGATATTGGGCAGCAGCGGCTCCTCTTCCGCATCCTCCTCGTTCGGCGCCTCGTCGAAATCCTCGGGCACGGCGGCCAGCACTGCCAACACCACATCAAGCTCCGCCGCGACGGTCTACAACGGCAGCGGCAGCAACGCCGACCTGCGCGTCATCGCCGACAAGGACACCAATGCCCTGGTCATCACCGCGCCGCCCAAGACCATGCAGCAGATCCGCAACGTCATCGCCCAGCTCGACATCCGCCGCGCCCAGGTGCTGGTGGAAGCGATCGTCGCCGAGGTCAGCGCCAGCAAGTCCAGCGACATCGGCGTGGACTGGGTGGCCTACAACCCCAATGCCGTCGCCGCCGCCGGCATTCTCAATTCCAGTACTTCCAGCGCGCTGTCCACCGCCGCCAGCGCCCTGAGCAGCAGTTCGAGCAGCACCATCAGCAGCAGCACTCTTTACGGCGCCGCGGCGAGCGCCATCAGCAGCGGCGCCACCGCCCTGGTCGGCACCACTACTTCCAACGGCTCGATCTATGGCGCGCTGATCAAGGCGCTGGCAAGCGACGCCAACACCAACATCCTGTCGATGCCCTCGCTGGTCACGCTGGACAACCAGGAGGCCAAGATCGAAGTCGGCCAGTCGGTGCCCGAACTGACCGGCTCGTATTCCAATACCGGCACCACCAGCACCGGCTCGGTCAATCCGTTCCAGACCGTCAGCAACGAAGACATCGGCCTCAAGCTCGGCATCACGCCGACCATCGGCGAGGGCAATACCATCCGCCTCAAGCTGGAATTCGAGAACTCGACCATCGCCAGCGGCACCGCCGGCACCTCCAGCCTGATCACCAACAAGCGCACGGTAAGCAATACCGTCAGCGTCGAGGGCGGGCAGATCCTGGTGATCGGCGGCCTCATCGACGACCAGCTCAACGACACGGTGACGCGCATCCCCGGACTCAGCGATATTCCCTGGCTGGGCAAGCTGTTCCAGTCGCGCTCGATCAGCCGCACCAAGCGCAACCTGATGATCTTCCTGCACCCGGCGATCCTGCGCGAGCGCGATGAGAGCGACTATTTCACCCGGCGCAAGTACGAGGACACGCGCCAGGCCCAGATCAACGCCGCCAACGGCCCGGCCCCGGCCATCGGCGGCCGGCCGCCGCTGCTGTACCGCTACGGGGAATACCTGGAGCGGAGCAATCTGCCGCCGCCGCTCGCCGTACAGGACGCCACGCCGGCGCCATCACCACCGCGGTAGCGCGCAAGGCGCCGCCGCTCAGCGGCGCGTGGCGCTGACCAGCCAGTCCCAGGGACGTGCTTCGATGCGGCGGTCGAGGCCGTCGAAGGACTCCGAGCTCCACGAGTACTCCGCCCGCGACAGGCTGCTCAGGCTCAGCCGCCTGTCTTGCAGCAGCAGCGGGATCTCCTCGGCCGAATAGTGCTTGGTGGCCTGGCCGTTGATGCCGATTACGCCAGGATCGAAGGCTGCCGCGACGGCCGGCCGCGAATAGGCGGAGCTGCGCCGGCGGGTGTGACTGCGGCGCACGGCCTCGGACAGATGCACCGATTCGACGGCCGGCAGCAGCAATAGCAGCACCCCGCCGGGCTTGAGGCGGGCGAGTGCCAGATCGAGGATTTTGGCGCGGACCGGCGGCCGTGGATGGAGCAACACATTGGCCATCAGCACCACGTCGAACCTGGCCTTGGCGTCGCGCCGGGCCAGCTGGCCGGTAGTCCGCACCTGCACATTGGGCAGCGCGCGGGTCAGCGCCTGGGCTTGCGCCACGCACTTGCTGGAATAGTCGGCACCCACCACCTGATCGAAGCTTGCGGACAGCAGGGGCAGGTAGCGGCCGACGCCGCAACCGTAATCGAGAATGCTGCGATGGGTGGCGGCAACGGAGGCGATGAGCGCGGCAATGCTGCCGTTCACGTTTTCCTCCAGGGAACTCATGATGTGATCGTCCCATGCACCGGCGACGTCGTCCCAGTCTCGCTCGTTCATTGCTCGCTGTAATCCCTAAACGCCACCCCGGCAGGCAGGGGCGGCGCACACCGCTCCACCCTGGAACACCCAGGGAAATACCCCGGAAAATGCTCTGATGGATCGGGTGCGAGAGGGCATTCCCCGCGCCGGACAACAGACTCTGGCGCACGGCATATTTGCGGGGGATGTCGGATCCGCTGGTCTTTCTGATCAGCAGCCCGGGCGTTTGCCGCCCGGGCCGCCACGCCAGTCGCTTTAGCTGATGTGCTTGCTGACCAGTTTGGTCATTTCAAACATGTTGACCACCGACTTGCCGCCGAAGATCTTCTTCAGCTTCTCGTCGGCATTGATCATGCGCTTGTTGATCTTGTCCTGCAGGCCGAACTTCTTGATGTAAAGCCAGAGGTTCTTGGTGATCTGGCCGCGCGGGATCGGCTTGGTGCCGACGATCTCCGCCAGCAGGGCACTCGGGGTTACTGCTTTCATCAGCGCGGCGCTGGGCTTGCGCTTGGCCTTCTTGGCAACGGCTTTCTTCGGCGCCGCTTTCTTCGCAACTGCCTTCTTCGCAACTACCTTTTTCGCGGCGGGCTTCTTTGCAGCTGCCGCCGGCTTCTTCTTGCTGGCTTTCGCCATGGTGTGGTCTCCCTCGGACTATGGACCCAATTGGGCATGGGTATGCTAACGGAACTGCGGCAAAATTGTGAACAGGCAATGACAGCCCAATGAATACGGGGTGCGACGTGGCGCACGCCGGGGCACATTATCCGGTGTAGTGGGACCTGGGGCCTGTCATCAATCACTTTGGTCGCTGCGACGGAGGTCATTTTTACGCAGTGCAAGTCGGACAGGGCGTGCCATGGTGATTCCATGGTGCGTCCTGGCTGGCGCAGCAATGCGTAAAAATGGCCCCGTCCCGAAGGGTTGCGCCCAAAATCGCGCCAGGCTGCGTTGTCAGCCCCGGCCATGGAATCACCATGGCCGGGGCCTGCCGCCTTGCCTGACGCGATTTTGGACTGCAACGCAGCGATCAAAGTGATTGATGACAGGCCCTAGTGCAGCCTGGCGGCGAACTCGCCACGGATACTTTGCTCCGCCAGAGCAGCCACTTCGTCAGGCGATTTGCCCGCAGGCTCGATCGCCGGCAGCACGGTCCAGCTGATCCGCTCGCCTACCGACATGGGGAAGCGGCCGTAGCGATTCAGCTTCCAGGTGTTGTGGATGTAAACCGGCACCACCAGGGCGCTGGGGGTCTTTTTCAGCAGGATCTTGATGCCGCCGGTGGCGAAGGCCTGCATTGCGCCGCTGGTGGAGCGCGTGCCTTCGGGAAAGATCACCGCCGAGGAGCGGGTGGCTTCGATCAACTGGCCCAGGCGGCCGATTTCCTTCAGCGATTGACGGATGTCGTCGCGGTCGATCAGCGCGGCGCCGCTATGTCTCAGATTGTAGGAAATGCTCGGGATGCCCTTGCCCAGCTCGATCTTGGAAACGAATTTCGGCGCGTAGCGGCGCAGATACCAGCTGATCCCCGGGATATCGAGCTTGTTCTGATGGTTGGCGACAAAGATGATGGGGCGATCAGGCGGCAGGGCCTGGGTAAAGCGCACGCCGATACGGGTGCCCAGAATCCACAGGGCGTGGATCAGCGAAAAATTCAGCCAGTCGACGCAGCGCCGGTGGGCGTTGGCGCCGAAGCCCTTCAGGGCAATGATCTGCGCCACATGAAACACGTTCAGCAAAAGGCCCCATACCAGCAGGAACAGCGGTGTGAGGATCACGCCCAGAAACTTTTTCACCGTAGGGAAATTGACTACCTGCGACGGAATTGTCGGTTTGGACGGACACCAGCCCGCTGCGCGGAATGGCGTCCGGGCCGCTGTTATAACACCCTTGCCGATTCCTTACCGGAGCGGCGCCCGCAGGCGCTGGCCCGGAGCCGCGCCGCCGGCGCTATTGCACCAGCAATTGCTGCTGCGCCGAGGTCACATCCTGGGCGCTGGCGTCGCTGCCGGTAATGGTGGCCGCGGCCTGCGCGGTGACGCCGAAGGCCTGCCCGGCGCTGTTGCCGCTGGCGATGATGGTGGCAGCCGTGGTGTCGCTGGAGGCCCAGCCCACCTGCCGCGTGATGTCCTGGGTGAGAGTGCCGGCGTCGTAGGTGCCGACGGCGTGGAACTGCACCGGCGTGAGGCTGCCGGCGCTGACCGTGGCGGCCCCCTGGCTGGCCGGACAGCCGCTGAAGGTATCCAGCAGTGCGGTCCAGCAGATGCTCACCGTCTGCAGCGTAGCGGTGCCGGCGCTGACGGTCAGCGACGGCGCGGTATAGGTGACGCCCGCGCCGGTGAAGCTGGCGCCGATGATGGCCGGACCGCCGGCCGCCACGGCACTGAGGATATAGCCGCTGGTGATGGCGGCGACACCCGCATTGGAGGACGTCACGGTGGCCAGGCTGCTGATGTCCTGGGCATAGCCGTCGGCCAGGGTGGCGACGACATTCATCTTCTCGGTATTGCCGACGATAAGCTGGGGATTGCCGCTGAATTCCGGCTCGATGGCGATGCCCTGGATGTACTGCACGGTGAAGCCCAGGGCATTGGACGGATCGCTGATGTTGGTCAGCGAGCAGGGCGCAAAGCTGGCGACCGGCGTCAGCACCTGGCTGCCGGCGCCCACCGCGCTGATCAGGCCATTGGCGCTGGCGATGGTGGCTTCGCTGTCGTTGGCCGATTGCAGGCTCCAGGTGGCGTAGTCGCTGACGTCGGTCTCCACCCCGTCGAGCCAGGCGGTGACCTGCAGGCTCTGGCTGGTGCCCGCGCCCAGGCTGAAAGTGTTGCCGCTCGGTACCAGATAGTTGCCGTCCAGCAGGATTTTCACGGTGATCGACTGCGGCGTGCCGATGCTGACGGCGATCTGCGCCTCGATACCATCGTAGTCGGCGGTGATGATGGCGCTGCCCGAGGTCACCGGCACCAGGGTCCCGGCAGCGTAATAGCCGCCGCTGCTTCCCGGCACCGCGATATCGCCGTTGCTGACTTCCACCGTGCCTGGATCGGAACTGCTCCATTTGACCCGCGCAGTGAAGTTGCCGCTGCTGCCGTCCTGGAAAAAAAGCGTGCTGGCCAGCACGCTGGGAATGCATTGATACATGCGCAGGCTGGCCAGCCCGGAAGTCTCGGTGGCGCTGGTGCCGGATTTGGAGATCACCAGCAATTTCGGGGCATTGCCCTGCCCCACCGCGCCGCCGCAGGCGGCAAGCAAGGCCATCAGGGCAGGCGCAAGCAGGACATGCGGCGCCGCGCGCTGTAAGGCGCGCGGCGGTCTGTGAGACAGGCGATTCATTCTGTTGCAGGCTCTAGTGGTCGCGCGGGGATTGACGCCGCCAGCGGCATGACCCGCACCGCCGGCGGGTGCCGGGCGCGCTAACGCTAAGGCCGCGGCGCGGAGGCGGCGCCGGGATTTACAAAGCTTTTACATGGAACGACGCAGAAGACAGGAGGCACGGGGGCGATATCGCCTCCCGCTGCGCTCAATAGCGCTGACGCGATCCGCCGAAGCCGTCTTCGCCAAGCAGCTCGGCACGCCGCCGTGCGGCCATGACGCTGCGCATGAAGTCCTGCCACTGGCTCCACTGCCCGGGAGTGAGGCTGGCGGCGAGCTCATGCTCGTAGGCGCCGCGCGCCTTCATCTCGTCGCCGTTGACCTGGGCCCATTGCGCCGCCAGCGCGTCGACCTGCTGCTGATAGTCCGGCGCGGTGCGGTCGAGCTTGTTCCACTGCTTGATGATCTGCTTGGCGCTTTTATCGAGGGCGACAAGCTCGCCGTTGCGGCTGTCGTAGGCATTGAGAACGGCGATCTTCTGCGCGTCGGTGGCCTTGACCTTGGTCAGGGCCGCCAGCATCGCTTTCTCCGGGCTGGCGCCGACGTCCACGCGCTGTACCTCAGGCTCGCCGGCGCAACCCAGCAGGGTTGCGGCGAGCGCCAGCACGGCCACGATACGCTTCATCAAGCTCACTCCAGGGTGGTTCCACTCGCGGGCGATGGGCATCGCGCCAGCCGCAAGCATCATGCAGCAAGCTGTCCGCAAGCGGGGATCATTGCGCATCGGCGGCTGCCACGGCAATGCGCGGTGCGGCCTCAGGCGATGTAAAGCTGTGTTAAGCGCAGCTGAAGATACCCCTGCCGGCAAATCCCGCTGCGATGGCAACTGGCGTAAGGCGCGCGTAAGCGCCTCAGGGCCCGCACCTCGCCAAGACGGCGAGATCCCGCCCTAGCGGGCCGCGCCCTGCCGAGTCCGCACCAGCTCCAGGGCTTGCTCGAACTGCGGCAGACGGTCGGCGCCGAAGTAGGCTTCCTCGCCCCAGAACCAGAACGGAGAGCCCCACACGCCGCGCTGCGCCGCTTCGCTATTGGCCAGGCGCAAGGCCGACTTGCCCGCTTCGGCCTGCGCCGCCTGCCGCGCCTGATCCGCCGCGATGCCGACGGAGGCCGCCACCTCGATCAGGGTTGAGACATCGGCAATGTCGCGCCCATCGACAAAGCAGGCGCGGAACACCGCGTCGACGAAGTCGCCAGCGCTGTGCAAGCAGGGCTCCGGCGACTGCGCTTCCAGCGCATGGAACAGCCGCGCCGCGGCAAGGCCGGATACGGGGAAGCCCGGCGGCAGCCGGAACGGCAGTCCCAGATACGCCGCCGAGCGCGCCATGTCGTGCTCCAGGTAACGCCGCTTGGCCGCCTGCTCCATCGGCGGCGGCATGCCCAGCTCCTTCAGCAGGGCCCACAGCAGCACCGGCCGGCGCCGCAGGCGCAGGCCGTGCCGTTGCACCAGCGCGGTAATCGCGCCATGGGCGAAGTAGGCATAGGGCGAGGCAAAATCGAAATAGAAATCGACTGTCTCCGCGCCGACCGGAGCCTCTGCCATCTCAGGCCGCCGGCGCGATCAGGCGCCCGCCCCCGCGACGTGGCGCCCGGCCAGCCAGCCGAAGGTCATCGCCGGCCCGAGCGTGGAACCGGCGCCCGGATAGGAGCCGCCCATCACCGAGGCGGTGCAGTTGCCGGTGGCATAGAGGCCGCCGATGGGCTTGCCGCTATCGTCGAGCACGCGCGCGTTCTCGTCGATCACCAGGCCGCCGTTGGTGCCGATGTCGCCGGAGTAGATGGGGAAAGCATAGAACGGCGCCTGCACGATAGGCGCCAGGTTGGGATTGGGCTGCACCTTGGGATCGCCGTAGTAGCGGTCGTAGGCGGCATCGCCGCGGCCGAATTGCGGATCCTTGCCCTGGGCCGCGCCGGCGTTGAAGGTTTCCACCGTACGCTTCAGCGTATCAGCGGGCACGCCGATCTTCCCCGCCAGCTGCTCCAGGCTGCCGGCCTTGTGCAGAATCGAGCGCACCGCACGCGGCAGAATCCAGTCGGGGAACTTGGGAATCACCGGCCCCATCGGGTAATTGCTGCGATAGCGCCGGTCGAACACCGCCCAGGAACTGGCGCTGTCGGCCTTGACCATTTCCTGCGCCGAGATGTGGTACGAGGCGGCCTCGTTATGGAAGCGGACGCCCTTCTGGTTGACGATGATGCAGCCCGGCAGTGCGCGCTCGTAGGTGCACAGCCGCGCCGATTCCTCGCCCGGCACCTTGAACACCGGCGCCCACCAGGCCGAGCCGAGATTGCGCACCGCCGCGCCCGCTTCCTGGCCGATGCGGATGGCATCGCCGGTGTTGTAGGGATGGGCGCCGGTATTGCCCGGGTCCGGACTGCCCGGCAGATGCTGCCGGCGCATCTGCGCATTGCGCTCGAAGCCGCCCGCCGCCAGCACCACGCCCCTGCGCGCCTGGATGCGCTGACTCTTGCCGTCGCGCTCGACCACTGCGCCGATCACCCGGCCATTGTCCGTCACCAGCGACACCAGCCGGGTATTGAGCCAGATCGGCACCTTGCGCTGGTTCAGCGAGATGCGCAGGCGCCCGACCAGGGCGTTGCCCAGGGTCAGGAAGCGGTCGCGCGGCGAGCGCAGGCGCTGCGCCACGTCGCCGTAGTAGCGCCACAGGATCTTCAGGAACACCTTGATCCAGCCGGCGGGCCGGTTGAGCATGTAGTGCGCTTCCATCAGGGTCCAGTTGATGCGCCCGAACAGGCTCGCCGCCTTCGACGCCGGACGCAGGATCTGCACGTCGTCGCCGAGCACGCGGCCGTCGATCTCCACCGGCATGTGGGTGCGCCAGCCCGGCTTTCCGCCCGGCAGTTCGGCGTGATAGTCGGTATACGGCACGCTCATGAAACGCACTTCGGTATGGCCCTCGACCCAGTCCAGCATCGCCGGCGCCTGCTGCACATAGGCGCGGATCAGACTGTCCGGTACGTTCGGCGCGGCCAGCGCGCGGATGTACTGGAACGCTTCCTCGGGCGAGTCCTGCGCCCCGGCGGCGCGGGCCTGGCTGCTGACCGGAATCCAGATGGCGCCGCCGGACATGGCGGAGGTGCCGCCGTAGAGGTCGCTCTTCTCGATCACCACCACCTGCGCGCCCTGATCGGCCGCCGCGATCGCCGCGGTCTGGCCGCCGGCGCCCGATCCCACCACCAGCACATCGGTGGCGACATCCCAAGTCTCGGAACCCATCATGCTCCCCCTCGTGTTGTTGGTTGCGGACCGGCCCGGAGTGCGGGCGCCGATGGCGCCGCGCGGGCAAAAAGTCCGCAGTCATCTTGCGGCAAGCGCGGCCGCCGTATCTCACACAAACGGATTAGCGCGACAGCTGTACTGGCAGAGCTACACAGTGTCACCGCCCCCGGTCAGTCGCCGGTCTATTCATGGAACTTTCATCGCCGTTTCACAGTCGTCGGCAGTGCCCGCTGTATAGTGGTTAGGTATCCCTGCCGGACACCTGCCGCGATTGGCACCATGCCCCGGCCGCCGCCGCAGAATGCCAAGGACGGCGCGATCCTTGCAGGGTTCTATACGGCCACACGGAAGACTGCCATGACCGAACAACAGACCAGCGAGCCGATGAGCGCGGTGGATCGCGCCTGGCTCGATATGGACGACCCCTGCAACCCGATGGTGATCAGCGCCATCTTTCAGCTGGAAGGGCCGGTGGATGCGGCCAATCTGCAGAAAGTGATGGTGGAACGACTGCTGCGCTTTCCGCGCTTCAGCCAGCGTGTCGACCGCAGCCAGGGTGCGCCGCGCTGGGTCACCGACAAACACCTGGACTATCGCAATCATGTGCACGTGCGGCGCCTGCCGCATGGCGCCAAGGACCGCGAGTTGCGCAAGGCCATTTCGGCCGAGGTGTCGCGCGAGCTGGATCACAACCGGCCGCTGTGGCGCCTGCTGCTTTACCCATGCCCCAGCGGCCCGGTCACCGTGCTGTTCCGCGCCCATCACGCGCTGGCCGACGGCATCGCCCTGGTGACACTGCTGATCGACAGCACCGACCGCGGCTTCCAGCGCGCGCCGGACCCCTACGCCGCGCCCCCTGTCACGGCGGTCCGACGCGGCCCGCTGGCCGGCCTGATCGACACGCTGGAAATCGTCAACGAGGGCCTGATCAAGCTGCGCGCCCTGTCGCGCAGCAGGGCCGGCCGCGTCAAGCTGATCCACCAATTCAATGAAGGGCGCGACGCCGTCACCGCCGTGCGCCGGGTGTTGGCCCTGCCGGAAAACAATCCGCCCTCCCTGTGCAAGTCGCTTTCCGGGCGCCGCGGTGTGGCCTGGGCCGACGACCTGCCGCTGGAGCCGCTGCGGCGCCAGGCCAAGATCCTGGGTGTGCGCGTCAACGACCTGCTGATGACCGCCCTGGCCGGCGCCTTCAGCCGCCAGTTGCATCACACCAGCGCCGAGTTGCCGGAGGATCAGAACCTGCGCATCTCGGTGCCGGTGAACCTGCGCAGCGGCAAGGGCCGCTCGCTCGGCAACCATTTCGGCCTGGTGCTGCTCGACCTGCCGGTGGGCATCAACAACCAGCAGACGCGCCTGCGCCTGGTGTCGGAGCGCATGAGCGAGTTGAAGGAATCGCCGCAGGCGCGCGCCACCATGCTCGGCCTGGCCGCGGCCGGACACCTGCCGGTGCCGCTGGAGCGCAAGCTGGTGGACCGCATCGGCGCCAAATCGGTCGCCGTGGTGTCGAGCCTGCCCGGCCCGCGCCGCCATGTGCACATCGGCGGCGCGCGCATGCGCAACCTGGTGTTCTGGCCGCCGCAGTCGGGCGGCATCGGCATCGGCATCAGCTTTTTCAGCTATGCCGGCCAGCTCAGCTTCGGTGTCTCCACCGATCTGGAACTGCTGCCTAATCCGCGCGGCATGCTGGAAGCCTTCCGCAGCGAGCTGGAGGAACTGCTGACCCTGGTTCCCACACCGGAGCCGGTCGCCTCGGAGCCACTGCCGGACGTGGCCGCCTAGCGCGGCGATGCAGCAGCAGCGGGGTCTGCGGTACCGATCCGTACCGGCATCGCCGCGTTTTCAGGGCGAATGCCGGTCAAGGGCGACTCGGCAGCGGGCCGCGGCCCCCGCTCTGGAGCAGGGGCGGGGCTAGTCGCATTGCGGGATTTTCGCAAGTTGGCAGCGGCTTGAGAGTCCGCTAAGGTCTTCCACCCGCTTCCAGCTCTCCCCCGCAGAATGTCCGATTCGAACCAGCTTATTGCCCAGACCATCGCCGGCGAAATCGGCGCGCAGACCCGCCAGGTGCAGGCGGCGGTGGCGCTGCTCGACGATGGCGCCACCGTGCCGTTCATTGCGCGCTACCGCAAGGAAAACACCGGCGGCCTCGACGATACGCAGCTGCGCACGCTGGAAACGCGGCTGAGCTATCTGCGCGAGCTGGAGGACCGCCGCAGCAGCATCCTCGAATCGATCCGCGGCCAGGGCAAGCTGAGCCCCGAGATCGAAGCGAAAATCGTGGCAGTCAACACCAAGGCGGAACTGGAGGATCTGTACCTGCCGTTCAAGCCCAAGCGCCGCACCCGGGCCGAGATCGCCCGCGAAAAGGGCCTGGGACCGCTAGCCGAGGCACTGCTCAAGGACCGCAGCCTGGTTCCGGCGGATGCCGCGGCCGCCTATGTTTCGGCGGAGGTGGCTGACGCCAAGGCGGCACTGGAAGGCGCCCGCGACATCCTGACCGAGGCCTTTGCGGAAAACGCCGAGCTGCTGGGCCAGCTGCGCGGCCACATGCGCCGCTACGCGGTGCTGCGCTCGAAGCTGTGCGAGGGCAAGGAGGCCGACGGCGCCAAGTTCTCCGATTATTTCGATCACCATGAACGCTGGTCCGCCGTACCGGGGCATCGCGCGCTGGCGATGATGCGCGGGCGCAGCGAGGAAGTGCTGATGCTCGACATCGAGGTGGATGCCGAGGACCCGGCGCCGGTGAAGCCGGTAGAGCGCATGATCGCCGAGGCCTACGGCATTTCGGCGAACGGCGGCGCGGCCGACCGCTGGCTGGCGGAAGTGGCGCGCTGGACCTGGCGGGTGAAACTGTCGCTGTCGCTCTCCGTCGATCTGATGATCGAGCTGCGCCAGCGCGCCGAGGAGGAGGCGATCCAGGTCTTCGCGCGCAATCTCAAGGACCTGCTGCTGGCCGCGCCTGCCGGCTCGCGTCCCACCATGGGGCTGGACCCCGGCATCCGCACCGGCGTCAAGGTGGCGGTGATCGACGGCACCGGCAAGCTGCTGGAGACCTCCACGGTGTATCCGTTCCAGCCGCGCAACGATGTGCGCGGCGCCCAGGCGGAGCTGATGCGTCTGGTGACCCGGCACAAGGTGGAGCTGATCGCCATCGGCAACGGCACTGCCAGCCGCGAAACCGATCGCTTGGCGGCCGAGCTGATCGCCGCCCTGCCGGGCCAGCCGCCAACCAAGGTGGTGGTGAGCGAGGCCGGAGCTTCGGTGTATTCCGCCTCCGCGCTGGCCGCCGCGGAATTCCCCGACCTGGACGTCTCGCTGCGCGGCGCGGTGTCCATCGCCCGTCGCCTGCAGGACCCGCTGGCCGAGCTGGTGAAAATCGATCCGAAGTCCATCGGCGTCGGCCAGTACCAGCACGATGTGGACAGCTTCCGCCTGGCGCGCTCGCTCGACGCGGTGGTGGAGGATGCAGTGAACGCGGTGGGCGTCGACCTCAACACCGCCTCGTCGCCGCTGCTGGCCCGGGTCTCCGGGCTGGGCGCCTCGCTGGCCGATGCTATCGTCAGCCACCGCAACCAGGCCGGCCCATTCAAGTCACGGCGCGAGCTGACCAGCGTCAGCCGCCTGGGCCCCAAGACTTTCGAGCAGTGCGCCGGCTTTCTGCGCATCAGCGGCGGCGCCGAACCGCTCGACGCCTCGTCGGTGCATCCTGAAGCCTATGGCGTGGCGTCGAAGATCGTGGCCGCCTGCGGCCGCGATGTGCGCAGCCTGATGGGTGACAGCGCCGCGCTGAAGGCGCTGGACCCGCGCGTCTTCGTTGACGAACGATTCGGCCTGCCCACGGTGAAGGACATCATTGCCGAGCTGGACAAGCCGGGACGCGACCCGCGCCCGGAATTCCGCACCGCGACCTTCGCCGAGGGCATCAACGAAATCGCCGACCTCAAGCCCGGCATGATGCTGGAAGGCACCGTGACCAATGTCGCCGCCTTCGGCGCCTTCGTCGATATCGGCGTGCACCAGGACGGCCTGGTCCATGTGTCGCAGCTGGCCGACCGCTTCGTCAAGAATCCGCAGGACGTGGTCAAGGCCGGCGACGTGGTCAAGGTGCGGGTGGTGGAAGTGGACCCCAAACGCAAGCGCATCGCCCTGTCGATGCGCAAGGACGACGGCCTCGGCGCGGCACAGGCCGGGCGTGCGGAGCGCAGGGACGGGCCGTCGCCAGGGCGCCAGCAGAAGCCGCCGCAGAAACAGTCGAAGGAACGTCCGGCGCAGCTCGGCTCTCTGGGAGCGGCGCTGGCCGAGGTGCTGCGACCGAAGTAAGCCTCATGCGCCTCCCCTCTCCCGCTTGCGGGAGAGGGATTGGGGGAGAGGGCGCTTTCCCCAGCTACACAGCCCCTCTCCCGGCCCTTCGGGCCACCCTCTCCCGCAAGCGGGAGAGGGAACAGCTTGAATGTGCCACCTGAACCAAAATACGCTAGGCCTTGTTGCGCTTGCCGGCCCGCGCACGCGCCGTGCGTGAGCGGGTTCGCGTACCGAGCGCATTGCAGATGTATTCCCCGGCATCGATGAGGGCGTCGAGATCGACGCCGCTGGCGATGCCCAGGCCGTCGAGCATGTAGACCAGATCCTCGCTGGCGACATTGCCGGAAGCGCCGGCGGCATAGGGACAGCCGCCAAGCCCGGCGACCGAGCTGTCGAATACGGCGACGCCGCATTCCAGCGCGGCGTAGATGTTGACCAGGGCCTGGCCGTAGGTGTCGTGGAAATGCCCGGCCAGCTTGGCCGTCGGCACCCGCTCGGCGACCGCTGCGAGCATCGCCCGGGTCTTGCCCGGCGTGCCGACGCCGATGGTGTCGGCGACGGAAATCTCGTAACAACCCAGCTCGTACATGCGCGCGGCCATCGCCGCCACCTTGTCGGGCGCAACTTCGCCCTCGTACGGACAGCCCAGGGCGCAGGAGACATAGCCGCGCACGCGGATGCCGGCGAGCCGCGCCGCTTCCAGCACCCTGGCGAAGCGGTCCAGGCTCTCGCCGACGGAGCAGTTGATGTTCTTCTGCGAAAACGCCTCGGAGGCCGAACCGAACACCGCGACTTCCAGTGCACCGGCGGCCCGCGCGGCTTCGAAACCGCTCAGGTTCGGCACCAGCACCGGGTAGGACACGCCAGCTTTGCGAACCACGCCGGACAGCACCGCCGCATGGTCCGCCATCTGCGGCGCCCACCTGGGCGAGACGAAGGCGGTGGCCTCGATGGTCTTCAGGCCGGCCCGGCCGAGCCGCTCGATCAGCTCCAGCTTCACCGCCGTGGAGATGATGCGCACCTCGTTCTGCAGGCCATCGCGGGGGCCGACTTCGACGATGCGCACCGCGGACGGCAGGGCCATCTCAGGCGCTCCTCTCGAATTCGACCAGTTCTGCCGCGTCGCCGACCTGGTCGCCGGCTTTGAAAAGGAAGGCGCGCACCACGCCGTCGACCGGCGCGACCACGGTGTGTTCCATCTTCATCGCCTCCAAAATCAGCAGGGGCGCGCCCTTGGCCACGGCAACGCCGACCTGGGCCAGCAGGGCGACGACGCGGCCCGGCATCGGCGCCAGCAGGCTGCCCTCTTCCGCGGCGGAGTCGCCCGAGTGTTGCAGCGGATCGAACACGGCAAGCACATGGCTGTGCCCGTCGAGAAACACATGGCGACGCTCGCCGTTTTCGATCACCGTTGCCCGCGACCGCCTGCCGTCGATGCTGGCGAGGACGGCGCCATCGGCCGCGAGCGCGCCATCCACCGCGAAACTCTTGCCGGCCAGCGTCATGCGGTAGCCGTCGCGCAGGTATTCGACGCCCAGTACAAATTCCGTCTCCTGCTCCCTCAACACCAGGCGCCGGCTCAGGGCGCCATTGAGGCGCCAGCCGTCGCTGCGCTTCCAGGGGGAATGGGGATCATCGCCGCTGCCGACGTGTTCCTCGGCGCGCTCGCGCAGGATCTGCGCCAGCGCAGCGATCAGCAGGGCCTCCACCGACACCTGCCGCTGTGGCCATAGCGCGTCTTTTTCGCGCTCGATCAGGGAGGTGTCGAGATCGGCACTGGCGAACGAGTCGCAGCGCACCAGCCGCGACAGGAACTCGACGTTGTTGGCGACGCCGACCACCTGGTACTGCGCCAGCGCGCCGGACATGCGTTGCAGCGCCTGCTCGCGGCTCTGGTCCCAGACGATCAGCTTGGCGATCATCGGATCGTAGTACGGCGTGATCTCGTCGCCCTGCTCCACTCCGGTATCGACGCGCACATGCGCCGACTCGGGCGGCGGCGACAGATGCAGCAGGCGGCCGGTGGAGGGCAGGAATCCCTTGTCGGCGTCCTCGGCGTAGATGCGCGCCTCGATGGCATGGCCGCGGATGGCAAGCTGCTCCTGCCGCAGCGGCAGGGGCTCGCCGGCGGCGACGCGCAACTGCCATTCCACCAGGTCCAGCCCGGTGATCATCTCGGTGACCGGATGCTCCACCTGGAGGCGGGTGTTCATCTCCATGAAGTAGAAGGTGCCGTCCTGCCCGGCGATGAACTCCACCGTGCCGGCGCCGACATAGCCCACGGCGCGCGCGGCCTCGCAGGCGGCCTGGCCCATCGCCGTGCGGCGTTCCGCTGTCATGCCCGGCGCCGGCGCTTCCTCCAGCACTTTCTGATGGCGCCGCTGCACCGAGCAGTCGCGCTCGAACAGGTAGACCACATTGCCCTGGCTGTCGCCGAACACCTGGATCTCGATGTGGCGCGGCCGCAGCAGGTATTTCTCGACCAGCACGCGGTCGTCGCCGAAGGAAGACGCCGCCTCGCGCTTGCACGAAGCCAGCGCCGCCTCGAACTCGTCGCTGGCATCGACGCGGCGCATGCCCTTGCCGCCGCCGCCGGCCGAGGCCTTGATCAGCACCGGATAGCCGATCTGGTCGGCCTGCGCATGCAGGAAAGCCGCGTCCTGGTTGCTGCCGTGGTAGCCCGGCGTCAGCGGCACGCCGGCCTTGCCCATCAGGGTCTTGGCCTCGCTCTTGCTGCCCATGGCCTGGATCGCGGCCACCGGCGGGCCGATGAAGACGATGCCGGCCTCGGCGCAGGCTTTGGCGAAAGCCTGATTCTCGGAGAGGAAGCCGTAGCCGGGATGAATCGCCTGCGCGCCGCTGCTGCGCGCGGCCTCGATGATGCGCTCGATCACCAGGTAGCTTTCGCGCGCCGCGGCCGGGCCGATGTGCAGCGCTTCGTCCGCCAGCCGCACATGCCGGGCGCCGGCATCGGCGTCGGAGTAGACGGCGACCGAACGGATGCCGAGACGGCGGCAGGTCTTGATGATGCGGCAGGCGATTTCGCCGCGATTGGCGATCAGCACCTTGTCGAAACCGCGGCCCTCGAAGCTGGTACCGCTGGAACGCTGTTGAGTGCTCATGGGGCGGCCTACATGCGGAACACGCCGAAATCGGTCTTCTCGATCGGCGCGTTGAGGGCGGCGGAAAGCGCCAGGGCCAGCATGCGGCGGGTCTGCATCGGATCGACGATGCCGTCGTCCCACAGGCGCGCGGTGGCGTAGTACGGATGACCTTGCTGCTCGAACTGCTCGCGGATCGGCGACTTGAACTGCTCCTCTTCGTCCGCGCTCCACTGCTTGCCCTGCCCCTCCAGCCCGTCGCGCCGCACCCGCGACAGCACGCTGGCGGCCTGCTCGCCGCCCATCACCGAGATGCGCGAGTTAGGCCAGCTCCACAGGAAGCGCGGCGAATAGGCACGGCCGCACATGCCGTAGTTGCCGGCGCCGAAGCTGCCGCCGATCAGCACGGTGAACTTGGGCACCTTGGCGCAGGCCACGGCGGTGACCATCTTGGCGCCGTCCTTGGCGATGCCGCCGTTCTCGTACTTGCGGCCGACCATGAAGCCGCTGATGTTCTGCAGGAACAGCAGGGGAATGCCGCGCTGCGCGCACAGCTCGATGAAGTGCGCGCCCTTCTGCGCCGACTCGGAGAACAGGATGCCGTTGTTGGCGACGATGCCGATGGGATAGCCGTGGATGCGCGCAAAGCCGGTGATGAGGGTGTTGCCGTAGCGCTGCTTGAACTCGTCGAAGCGGCTGCCGTCGACCAGGCGCGCGATCACCTCGCGTACGTCGTAAGGCTTGCGCGTGTCGGCGGGGATGATGCCGTACAGCTCCTGCGGGTCGTAGGCCGGCTCTTCCGGTGCGGCGATATCGGTGCTCAGCGGCTTGCGCCGGTTGAGGTTGGCCACCACCCGCCGCAGCAGGGCCAGCGCATGCGCGTCGTTCTCGGCGAAATGATCGGCCACGCCGGAAATGCGGGTATGCACGTCGGCGCCGCCGAGGTCTTCCGCCGTCACGTCCTCGCCGGTCGCCGCCTTCACCAGCGGCGGGCCGCCGAGGAAGATGGTGCCCTGGTTCCTGACGATGATGGTTTCGTCGGACATGGCCGGCACGTAGGCGCCGCCGGCGGTGCAGGAGCCCATGACGCAGGCGATCTGCGGGATGTTGCGCGCCGACAGGTTGGCCTGGTTGTAGAAAATCCGGCCGAAATGATCGCGGTCCGGGAACACCTCGTCCTGCATCGGCAGGAAGGCGCCGCCGGAATCCACCAGGTAGACGCAAGGCAGATTGTTCTGCAGCGCAATTTCCTGCGCGCGCAGATGCTTCTTCACCGTCATCGGATAGTAGGTGCCGCCCTTGACGGTGGCGTCGTTGGCGACGATCACGCATTCCTGGCCGTGGATGGCGCCGATGCCGGCGACCGCGCCGGCGCAGGGCACCTCATCGCGGTACATGCCCAGCGCCGCCAGCGGCGAGAATTCGAGGAAGGGGGCGCCGGGATCGAGCAGCGCATCGATGCGCTCGCGCGGCAGCAGCTTGCCGCGGGCCTGGTGCTTGCTGCGCGCCGCCTCGGAGCCGCCCCGCGCGATGTGCGCGGTCTTCTCGCGCAGGTCGGCGACCAGGCCCGTCATCAATTCCGCGTTGCGGCGGAACTCGTCGCCGCGGGTCTGGATCTTCGATTTCAGTACGCTCATCTGCGCCGTTCCGGTGAATGCCGCTGACTCAAACTCAACTCAAGCCGTTTCCGCGAACAGCTCGCGGCCAATCAGCATGCGGCGGATCTCCGAGGTGCCGGCGCCGATCTCGTACAACTTGGCGTCGCGCCACAGCCGGCCGGCCGGGAATTCGTTGATATAGCCGTTGCCGCCGAGGATCTGGATCGCCTGCCCCGCCATCCAGGTGGCCTTCTCGGCCGAATAAAGGATCGCGCCGGCCGCATCCTTGCGCGTGGTTTCGCCGCGGTCGCAAGCCCTGGCGACGGCGTAGACATAGGCGCGGCACACCGAAAGACCGACATACATATCGGCCAGCTTGGCCTGCATCAACTGGAATTCGCCGATGGCCTGGCCGAACTGCTTGCGCTCGTGCACGTAGGGAGCCACCAGGTCCAGGCAGGCCTGCATGATGCCCAGCGGGCCGCCAGACAGCACCACGCGCTCGTAGTCCAGCCCCGACATCAGCACCCTGACGCCGCCGCCGACCACACCGAGCACATTCTCCCGCGGCACCTCGCAGTCCTGGAACACCAGTTCGCAGGTGTTGGAGCCGCGCATGCCCAGCTTGTCCAGCTTTTGCGCGGTGGAAAAGCCCTTGAAGCCCTTCTCGATGATGAAGGCGGTGATGCCGCGCGAGCCGGCCGCCGGATCGGTCTTGGCGTAGACGATCAGCGTGTCCGCGTCGGGGCCGTTGGTGATCCACATCTTGTTGCCGTTCAGCACATAGCGATCGCCCCGATGCTCGGCGCGCAGCTTCATGCTGACCACATCCGAGCCCGCACCCGGCTCGCTCATCGCCAGGGCGCCGACGTGCTCGCCGGAAACCAGCCTGGGCAGATATTTCAGCTTCTGCGCCTCGCTGCCGTTCTTGCGCAACTGGTTCACGCACAGGTTGGAATGCGCGCCGTAGGACAGGCCGATGGAGGCGGAGGCGCGGGATATTTCCTCCATCGCCACCACATGCGCCAGATAGCCCAGGTCGGTGCCGCCGTACTCCTCTTCCACGGTGAGGCCAAGCACGCCCAGATCCCCGAGCTTGCGCCACAGCGGCGCCGGGAACTGGTTGGCGTGATCGACCTGTGCCGCGATCGGCGCGATTTCGCGGACGGCGAATTGCCGCACGGCCTCGCGCAGCAGATCGTTGGATTCACCCAGATCGAAATTCAGCGTGGCGTGACTCACTATTGCACCTTCCTGTATTACCGCTGTTCGGCAGCCGGGGCCGGTCGCGGCCGCTGTTGATCGGGCGGATGACCGTGAAATCGATGCGGGGCCGGAGCACCTGCCTCGCCGGACCGACCGACGGACACCGCCCTGGCGAGACGCAGCTTAGCCGATCTGGCAGAATAAGTGAATTGTATTTCATTATTTGAAAGCCAACTCAGTAAATGGGGACTCAGTAAATGGGATATAAGCGATCGGCGCTGATGGAAGAGCGGCTGTCGGAGAATCGCGAGCGCATCGTCAAGGCGGCACGCAAACTGGTCGCGCGAGGCGGGTTCCGCGAGGCGCAGGTATCGGCGGTTGCGGCGGCCGCGGGTCTGTCGACCGGCGCCATCTACCGCTATTTCCCCTCCAAAGCGGAGCTGTTCACCGAGGTTCTGACCTCCGCCGTGAAGCACGAGATCCAGATCCTTGAGGTGATCGCCAGGTCGGATGATCCGGCCACCGCGAGGTTGGCTGCGGCGGTGGAATCCTTCGCCCGGCGCGCCCTGGCCGGGCCCAATCTGGCTTACGCCTTCATCGCCGAGCCGGTCGACGATGGCGAGGTGGATGCGGCCCGTATCCGCTGCCGCAGGGATTTCGGCGGCGTCATCAAGTACATCGTGCAGGACGGCATAGCCAAGCGCGAATTCCCCAAACAGGACGCGAGCGTCAGCGCGGCCTGCATCGTCGGCGCCTTCACCGAGGCGCTGGTGGGGCCGATCGCACCGTCCGGGCGGGCGGTGGAAAACCGGGAACAACTGGTCAAGGCCATCGCCGCCTTCTGCGTCAACGCTGTGACCAAACCGGGCATCCCGCCGCAGAAGCCGAGCACCCGCTCAAGCGCCACGGTTAGCCGCGCGCGCTAATCGTGCGAGTGCGGATGCCGGTGTGGCGCCGGCGCCGGAACCATGTGAATCTTGCCGTTGCGCACACCGCGCTCGGCGATCAGCGCTTGGGCCTGGGCCGCCACCGCATTGCCCGATCCTCTTAGCACGGTGACTTCCATGCACTGGCTCTCGTCGAGATGCACATGCAGGGTGGATACCGTCATATCGTGATGCTGGTGCTGCCGCTGGGTCAGCCGCCTGCCCAGTTCGCGTTCGTGGTGGTCATAGACGTAGACCACGCTCGCCACGCAGTGCGGCATCTGCTTCTGCTCCAGCGATTCCTCGGCCAGTTGCTCGCGCACCAGATCGCGGATCGCCTCGGACCGATTGCCATAGCCGTGGCGCTTGATCCAGGCAGTGAACTGGTCCGCCAGCTTGTCTTCCAGGGAGATGGTAAAGCGTTGCATATTCTGAATACTCCGACGTTATCGCCACGAGAAAGATCCCCTGCTGGCAATCCCGCATGGCTGAATCCCGATCAAGCCAGCACGCCAATGCCGCAAGCGGAATTATGCTGCCCTCAAAAAAGTACAAATTTCTTGGTGACGGTCAAACGCGCAGCGATCGGCTCGAGCGGATGGATATGCGTATCGGCCCGACCATCCGGATATTCCGACACTTCCGACTTCAGGCGATCGACATAGGTGAACTCCGCCGCGTTCCTCTTGGTGTTGAGCAGGTTGTAGACGCCGACGGCGGTGCTCCAGCCACCCTGGAATGCATAGCTGACGTCCAGGTTGAATTCTCCATAGCCTTTTCCACCCAGCTGGCCGGTCGTGGTGACAAGCCCCTGAGCAAGGGCATTGGCACAAGATGCCGGGGTGGCTGCATCTGGAAATGATTTGGGGAAATCGTGGGCAACGGCGGAATCCGTACAGCCGCCCGACGACAGCGGGTAATTGCCCAGATAGCGGTATTCAAGGCCGCCGCTCCAGGGGCCGAGATTCTGCAAATATAGCGCCAGCGATCCGGTCGCCAAGGGAGCAGCGGTGATGTGGGTGCCGACATGGCCGGTGCCGTCGTCGAATTCCTGCTTGAAGCGCGTATGGTCGCCCGAATAGCTGCCGTAGAATTCCAGCCAGCGGCGGATCTTGTAGGTGACGTTGACTTCATAGCCGCTGCGCCGGCTCGGCGGTCCTGGAGAGTCCGCCCCGATATCCGGGTCGATAATGGTTTCGGATTCCTGATCGAGGTTATAGAAGGCCAAGGTGAAGGTCAGATTTCTCTGCACCTCGGCGCGCATCCCCACCTCCTCCCCCACCAGGCTGGCCAGCAGCGGTGTGCCCGGCAGGTTCAAGTCCGGGACTTTGGCCTGGTTGACGCCGCGCAGATCGGCGCTGTGAAAGCCGCGGCCGCCGCTGAGGTAGAACTCGAAGTTACTGGTCGGATCGAAGATCAGGCTGCCCTTGGGCTGCGGCAGGGTGCGGCTGGATTTGCCGCTGTTGGTATACGCTCCGGAAGCGCTCGTCAGGTGCACATCGGCCTGAAGATCCGTATCAAGCCCGCGCGCGTACTCCTGGCGGAACCCAAGCACACTGCGAAACCAGGGCGTCCAGTGGGTCGTCGCCTGCAGATACGCCGCCGTGGTCAGCAGAAACACCTGGTCGCGGTTGGTGAATGATGCAGGATCATTGCCCTCGCCCGCGGGCAATGGTGCACGATTCACCGAGGAGTTTCTTCCAACAGTCAGATCATCGTAGCGCGTCAGTACGCCGAAAAGAAGCTCGTTGTCGATTGAAAGGAGTTGCAGCGGCAGCACATAGCTCGCTTCGCCGCCCGTCGCATCTCGAAATTCAAACTGCTCTTCCTGATCGCCGTTGACGGGATCGAACAGGAAGTGGGTGAAGTTGTTGTACAGATGCAATTCATTGTGAAAATAGAAGGCGTTTGCGGCAAGCTGCCCATTGCCCACGGTCTCGTGATACTGAAATGAGAGATTGCCGCGATTTGCCCGGACCCCGTCCGAGGGGTCGAGCGAGC
>Ga0302314_10000941_pt1 | contig 54404 bp, 38 predicted proteins | sample III_Palsa_N2_3_FD_200533 | JGI IMG/M metagenome (GOLD analysis project Ga0302314, IMG submission 200533) | Peat permafrost microbial communities from Stordalen Mire near Abisko, Sweden - III_Palsa_N2_3 | ecosystem: Environmental > Terrestrial > Soil > Palsa > Peat permafrost | place: Sweden... | reverse complement strand
CGACCACTTCGGCGACAGCAGCGACTCCTTCGAGCGCGCCACGACCTGCGGGTTGTAGCCATCCGAATCGGCGACGAGCAGCGAATAGGTCGTGTTGTTACCGAGGCCGACTGCGGTGATATAGGCGACACGGGTCCAGAATGCGCCGCGCACGCCGGTGATCTTTTCATAGATCTGATCGGCGATCTGGTGGGCGATGCCACGCAGATCGCCGACCGGCGCGGTGAACGCCTGCGCCAGCAGGCTCTGCTGCTTGTTAACGTCCCACAGCTCGTATTCCACCCGCAGCATGCCGCCGCCGGCATCGCTGATCCGGCCGACGGTGATGTAGTCCTGCCTCAGCAGCCGCCAGGTGGCGAACTTGATGTCTGCGCCCTTGGATGGCTGCTCGACAATCTCGCCCTTGTCCAGCGAGCGGAACTTGCCGGAGCGGTTGAAATCGTTGCGCATCACGTCGGCGACGTCGGTGGACAGCGGCGCGCCGCCGGCCTGGGCGAACGGCACCACGGTGATTGGCGTGGCAGATTTCGTCATGCCCTGGACTTCACCAGTCAATGTCTGTGCCGACACCTGATTGGCAGTCAGCACTCCAATGAAAATTAGGGCCGTAACAAAAAGCAGATTGAATTTTTTCATTGGGGTCTCGTTATGGCGTGAAATACATATCGACGTTACGCGAGAAAACACTCTCAAAACCCTTATAGGGAAGTTGCCCTGCTCGCCGTGCGGCGTCTTCTACCGTTTTCTTTCCTGCATCGTCATAGGGGCAACTGGAATCCACTGACGCGCTCATAACGTCTCCACCGGGCAATTGAACAATATGCAGGAGGCACCGTTGTCCGGGTGGGATATTAGCCTGTCCAACCCAGTTGTCTTTGAGCGTATTCTGAATCGCGGCAAGGTACTGCGCTCTCAAGCCCGCATCCGGGCCGTTCTGGCCACTCTGCAGCTGATCGGCCTTCGGCAGATCGGGCTGTGCGTTGTCCTGCGCCTTGGTCAGATCTTCTCGCTGCAGTGCGGCCTGCTGGGCCTTGGTCAGCGCCTGCTTGGTGATGTTCTGCTGCTTGTCCAGCTTGGCGAAAAGATCATCGATCTGCTTTTGCTTCTCCGCCTTCTTGGCCGCCTCTGCATCCAGCTGCGACTGACGCTGGCGCTCTTTCTCATCCTGCAGCTGCTTGGCTTCTTCAGCTTTCTCTGCCGCCTCTTCGACCACGCGCTCCTGATCCTTCACGTCCGGATTCTTCGGCGGCGGTGGCAGGGTCGCCTTGGGCTGCTGCTCCTGTGGCGTCGGCGGCGGCACGGTCGGCTGCGGCGGTTGCGTATCCGGCACCGGTTTGACCTTGACCGGCTTCGGCGGCGGGCTGCCGGTAACGCCGATGATACTGGCCTCGATCACCTGCCCGGCCAGCTGCACCGGCTTCTCGCAGCTGATCGGATTCATCGACGCCGGCAGACCCAGCATCTGGGCGAACGACTCGTAGCTCGAACACGGCAGGATCGCGAGATACAGAAACCCCACGATTCCCAGATGCAGGACGGCGGCAAGGATGACTGCCTTCGGCGTCCACCTACTTTCGTCCATTCGTCCCGCCCGAACCCGGCTGGCTAAGCAGTCCGATCTTCGACACGCCGGCCTGCTGCAGGATCGGCAGGATCACGTAGACCTTGCCGTAGATAGCGTCCTTGTCACCGGCCAGCACAACCTGAAGATCGGGATTGGCCTGCTGGAACGCGGTGACCTTGGCGGTGAATTCCTCGACGCTGACCGGCTCGGCATCGTTGCCGCCAACCTTGAGGAAGATCTGCCCGGTCTTGTCCACCGACACCACCAATGGGTCCTTGATGTCCTTCAACGACTTCGCGTTGCTCTGCGGCAGGTTCACCGGGACGCCCAGGCTTTTCATCATCGGCGTGGTGACCATGAAGATGATCAGCAGCACCAACATCACGTCGATGTACGGCACGACGTTGATTTCGGATTTCAGTTTGAAGCGCTTGTGGCGCGCGGAAGTTCGCATGGCGGTAACCTTAAGCGACGTCGTCGGTCTGGATCTGCCGCTGCAGGACGGAGGAGAACTCCTCCTGGAACACGTCGTAACGCGAGGCCACGCGCTCCACCTTGTTGGCGTAGCGGTTGTAGGCCCACACCGCCGGGATCGCCGCGAACAGGCCCATCGCGGTAGCGATCAGCGCCTCGGAGATGTGCGGGGCGACCACCGCGATGGTGACGTCCTTCATGTCGCCCAGGCCCTGGAACGCGCCCATGATGCCCCACACCGTGCCGAACAAGCCGATATAAGGGCTGATCGAACCGACGTTGGCGAGAAACTCCAGGTTACGCTCGAGCTTGCCGATCTCGCGCGTACCCGCCACGCGCATGGCGCGCTCGGAGGATTCGATCACGAGGCGCATATCGTGCGTCTTGCGCTGACGCTGACGGGCGAATTCGCGGAAGCCGGATTCGAAGATGTTCTCCATGCCGCCATTGCTTGCGCCGCGAGTGCTCACCTCGCGAAACAGCTGGGCCAGATCGGCGCCGGACCAGAAGCGCTCCTCGAATTTCTCCGCGTTCTCGGTCGCGGCCTTCATCTGCGAATATTTGCGGATGATGATGACCCACGACATGAAAGAGAAAATCATCAAGAAGAGAAGCACGAACTTCACCGGCCAGCTCGAATCCGCGACCAGCGAGAAAATATTCAGTCCACTGTTCATTGCTTGAGTGTTCTCCGCCGCGGGTAGGTAGTTGGAAGGTTAGGTGGGAAACAGGTGATCCGGAATCCGCACCGGCACCATGCGCTGGACGTCCACACAAGCCACGCGCACTTGCGCGCGAATCAGCTCGGTGCGATCCGCCTGACCGACCTCGGCCCGACTGATCGTCTGGGCGAACAGGATACTGGCTGCACGCCGCTCTTTGACTTCCACCGTGACAAGCAGTTCATCGTCCAGCAGGGCGGCCTTGAGAAAGTCGAGGTGCATTTCGCGCACCAGGAAGGCCAGTCCGGTGGTCTGTTTCAGCGTGGATTGATCGACGCCGAGCCCGCGCAGCCATTCGCTGCGCGCGCGCTCGAGAAAGCGCAGATAACTGGCGTGATAGACCACACCACCGGCATCCGTGTCCTCCCAGTACACCCGCACCGGCCAGCCGAAGGGTTGCGCGGCCATGGAGGCATCGACGGACTCAGGCATCGCCAAGATCGTCCGCGAACAGGTCGGTCGGCTGCGACTGCCGCGCCGGCGGGGTCAGCCCGAGGTGGCGCCACGCCTTGGCGCTGGCCATGCGGCCGCGCGCGGTGCGGATCAGATAACCCTGCTGGATCAGGTACGGCTCCACCACGTCCTCCAGCGTGCCGCGGTCCTCGCTCAGCGCGGCCGCCAGCGACTCCACACCGACCGGGCCGCCGTCGAAGTTCTCGATGATCAGCGCGAGCAGGCGGCGATCCATCTCGTCGAAACCCTCGGCATCCACCTTCAGCATGTCCATCGCTGCTTTCGCGGTGACCAGGGTGATCTGGCCGTCGGCACGCACTTCGGCATAGTCGCGCACGCGGCGTAGCAGGCGGTTGGCGATGCGCGGCGTGCCGCGCGAGCGGCGCGCGATCTCCTGCGCGCCTTCCAGCACACAGGGGATGTCCAGGATTTTCGCCGCACGACGCACGATCGCGGTGAGTTCATCGACACTGTAGAACTCCAGCCGCAGCACGATGCCGAAGCGATCGCGCAACGGTGCGGTCAACAGTCCCGCGCGGGTGGTCGCGCCAATCAGGGTGAACGGCGGCAGGTCCAGCTTGATCGAGCGCGCGGCCGGGCCCTCGCCGATCATGATGTCGATCTGGAAATCTTCCAGTGCCGGATACAGCACTTCCTCGACCACCGGCGACAGCCGATGGATCTCGTCGACGAACAGCACATCGTTCTTCTCGAGATTGGTCAACAGCGCAGCGAGGTCGCCCGCGCGCTCCAGCACCGGACCGGACGTGGAACGAACGTTGACGCCGAGCTCGTTGGCGATCACATGGCTGAGCGTGGTCTTGCCGAGGCCGGGCGGGCCGAAGATCAGCACATGATCGAGTGCGCCGCCACGCTTCTTGGCCGCCTCGATATAGATCGAAAGCTGCTCGCGTACGGCCTGCTGCCCGAGGTATTCGGAGAGCCGCCGCGGGCGAATCGTCGCCTCGAGCGCGTCGTCGTCCAGTTGCGCGGCGGCGGTGATGATGCGGTGTTCGGTCATGTCGGCATTATGCCGGGGAATGCGGCCCAGGCCGCATCCTTTTGCCGGGAACCGTCAGATCTCCACCTGCGCACCCAGCTCGATCAGCCGGTTGCCGGGAATCTGGAAGAACGCAGTGGCCGGCATCGCATTGCGCGCCATGAAGGCGAACAGCTTGTCGCGCCAGAACACCATGCCGGGCCGGCGATGGTCGGCGATGATGTTTTCGCGCGAGAGGAAAAAGGTGGTGTCCATCATGTCGAACGGCAGGCCCTTGCGGCCGCACTGCATCAGCGCCTGCGGAATGTTCGGATACTCGGCGAAGCCGAAGCGCAGCTCCAGCCCGTAGAACTCGCCGCCGAGCGGAATCAGTTTGATGCGCTCGCCGATTTCGGCCAATGGCGTTTCCAGCGTCTCCACCGTCAGCATCACATTGCGCTCGTGCAGCACCTTGTTGTGCTTGAGGTTGTGCAGCAGCGCGTGCGGCACCGAGTGTTGGTTGCCGGTGAGGAAGACCGCCGTGCCCGGCACCCGCAGCGGCGGATGCTGCCCGATGTTCTCGATGAACGGCACCAGCGCCAGCCCCGCCTGCTTGATCTCGCGCAGCAGCAGCTCGCGACCGCGCCGCCAGGTGGTCATCATCGCGAACACCACCACGCCGAGCGCCAGCGGGAACCAGCCGCCGTATTCAATCTTGATCAGGTTGGCGCTGAAGAACGAGAGGTCGATCAACAGGAACACCAGACCCACAGTCACCACCAATACCGGGTTCCAGTGCCACTGGTAGCGCGCCACCACCAGCGCCAGCAGCGAGGTGATCGCCATCGTGCCGGTCACCGCGATGCCGTAGGCCGCGCTGAGGTTTTCCGAGGAACGGAAGAACAGCACCGCCAGGAACACCATGATCAGCAGGAACCAGTTCACCCACGGCACGAACACCTGGCCCGACATTTCGTTCGAGGTGTGCACCACCGCCATGCGCGGCGAATAGCCCAGCGACATCGCCTCGCGGGTCATCGAGAAGGCGCCGGAAATCACCGCCTGTGACGCGATCACCGTGGCCACGCAGGCCAGCGCGATCAGCGGGATGCGCAGGACGTCGGGCGCCATGCGGAAAAACGGATTGTCGATCGCCTCCGGATGATCCAGCAGCAGCGCGCCCTGGCCGAAGTAGTTCAGCACCAGCGCCGGCAGCACGAAGCTGAACCAGGCGATGCGGATGGGCTTTTTGCCGAAATGCCCCATGTCCGCATACAGCGCCTCGGCACCGGTCAGCGCCAGCACCACGCCGCCCAGCGCGACGAAGGCACCGAAACCATGGGTCTGGAAAAACCGCACGCCATGCCGCGGGTCGAGTGCGTAGAGCACATGCCAGTTCTTCGAGATCATCTGCAGGCCAAGCAGCGCGATGGTGATGAACCACACCACCATGATCGGCCCGAACAGCCGCCCCACCCGCTCGGTGCCACCACGCTGCAGGGCGAACAAGCCGAGCAGGATGAGCAGCGTCACCGGCACTACCCAGTGCGACAGATTGGGCGCCACTACCTTTACGCCTTCCACCGCCGACAGCACCGAGATCGCCGGGGTGATCACACCGTCGCCGTAGAACAGCGAGGCGCCGAAAATGCCGAGAATCGCCAGCACCCAGCGCAGCCGCGGTTGTTCGCGCACGCTGCGCTGGGCCAGCGCCATCAGCGCCATGATGCCGCCCTCGCCCTTGTTGTCGGCGCGCATGATGAACACCACGTACTTCAGCGACACCACCAGAATCTGCGCCCAGAAGATCAGCGACAGCACGCCATAGACGCTTTCCGGCGTCACCGTCATGCCATCGTGGGTGAGCGTGCTGTTGAGCGTGTAAAGCGGGCTGGTGCCGATGTCGCCGTAGACGACCCCGATGGCGCCAAGCGCCAAGGCGGCGAGCCGTCGTTTGACGTCTTGCGTACCCTGAGCTTGCAAGGTTTCGTGGCTCACTGGATCAACCTCCCAACGCGGCGCGCAGCGCCTTGCGAATAATGGCTTCGGCGCTGTCGCCTTCGGCGGCGACCTTCTGCACCAGCCGGGTCACCTCGGCGGGTTTGTAGCCGAGTTGCTGCAAGGCCACCGTGGCTTCGCCGGCAGCATCCAATACTACGTCGCCGCCGGTGCTCGGCAGACGGCTGCCGGGCAAGGCGCTCAGGCCGTCGATACGATCGCGAAGTTCCACCACGATGCGTTCGGCGGTCTTCTTGCCGATGCCGGGAATCTTGGTCAGCGCCACCACGTCACCCGCGTGCACCAGCCGCGCGAAATGATCGGTGGAGACGCCGGACAACACCGCCAGCGCGATCTTCGCGCCGATGCCGCTGACCTTCTGCAGATTGCGGAACAGCGTGCGCTCCGACTCGTGCATGAAGCCGTACAACGCGACGCTGTCTTCCTTCACCGCATAGTGGGTGAGCAGCACCACTTCCTTGCCGAGACCCGGCAGGTCGTAGATCGTCGACATCGGCGCTTCCAGCTCGTAGCCGACGCCACCCACCTCAATGAGCAGCCACGGCGGCTGCTTGGAAACCAGAATGCCGCGCAGACGACCGATCATCGGCGCCGCTCCAGGTCTTTTTTCATCGGTGTCGCTTGCACTTTCATCTTCACCGGCGTCGCCTGCACTTTCATTTTCATCGGCGCCGCCTCCAGGCTTCGCGCGGAATGCCCACGCGTGCGAGGCTGGCGCGCGTATGCGCATGCGTCACTGCGATCGCCAGCGCATCGGCGGCGTCGGCCTGCATGGGCTCCTTGAGGCCGAGCAGGATGCCGATCATGTGCTGTACCTGCGTCTTGTCGCCGCGGCCGCTGCCAACCACCGCCTGCTTCACTTCCGTCGCCGCATATTCGTGCACCGCAATCCCCTGGCTGACCACCGCGCAAATCGCGGCGCCGCGCGCCTGCCCCAGTTTCAGCGCCGAGTCGGCATTGCGCGCCATGAACACGCGCTCGATGCCGCACTCGACCGGCCGATGGGTGGCGATGATGTCACACAGCTCGTCGAAGATGCGTTTCAGCCGCAGCGGGAAGCTGGCCTCGCCCGCCACCGCCAGCGTGCCGTGGAAGACGTGCGCGAGCTTGCCGCTCGCGTCGACATCGATGACGCCCACGCCGGTGCGCTGACTGCCCGGATCGATGCCTAGAATGCGAGTCGTGGTCATGGTCGGCGAACGCGAAGAGGCCGCAGCCTGTCGCGAATCAGCCAGCGCCTTCTGCCGGCAGGGCGGCGTTGTGGTAGACCTCGCTGACGTCGTCCAGCGCGTCGAGCTTGTCCAGCAGATCCTGCAGCGGCTCCAGCGCGTCTTCCGGCACCGCGACGCGGTTGTTCGGGCGCATCACCACGCCAGCGTGCAACGCATCCAGCCCGGCCGTAGCCAGCGCCTGCTGCACTGCCTCGAAATTTTCCTGCGCGCACAGCACGGTGCTTTCGCCGTGTTCGTTGACCACATCGTCGGCGCCGGCATCGAGCGCAGCCTCCAGCACTTTCTCTTCGGCCGCCTCGTCGCCACCCGTGGCGAACACCAGCTCGCCGCAACGGTTGAACTGGAAGGCCACCGAGCCGCTGGTGCCAAGATTGCCGCCGTGCTTGGTCAGCGCGTGGCGCACGTCGGCCACGGTGCGCACGGGATTGTCGGTGAACGCCTCGATGATCAAGGCAATGCCCGCCGGGCCATAGCCTTCGTAGCGCAGCTCCTCCATGTTGGCGCCGCCATCGGCACCCGAGCCGCGCTTGATCGCGCGCTCGATGGTGTCCTTGGTCATGTTCGCCGACAGCGCCTTGTCCACCGCCGCGCGCAGCCGCGGGTTACCGGCAGGATCGGCCACACCGGCACGCGTGGCCACAGTGATTTCGCGGATCAGCTTGGTGAACACCTTGGCGCGCTTGGCGTCCTCGGCGTTCTTGCGACCTTCGATGGAAGGACCTCTACCCATGACTCACCTGCACCCTTGAACGGACAAGTCGACCATTTTACCCCTTACCGCCGGTCCGATGTCTGCTTATGGATCGCACCCACAGTGTTTACGGAAGTGTGGATGCCCGTATACGACGGAATGATGACGCCGACCCGTAGGTAAACCGCGCGGCCTGCGCTCACGACTCGGGCCGGCCAAACCGCCCAAGCCGCAGGAATTGCGCCACCTGCTGCGCCACATCTTGCGAAAACAGCAAGCCGGTATGGTTGGCCTCGACCACCCAATGGTCGGTCAGGCCGGGCATGCGCGTTTCGTCCACCGCCACGGTGCCATCGTGCTCGCCCTCGAAATGGCCGAGCACGGTACCCAGGCCCAGCGGCATGCGGCCGGCGATCACACCCACTTCGCGCGGGCCATTCCAGTTATCGAAACCCTGCTCCAGCAACGCGCGATTGTGGCCGAGCAGCACCTCGCCAGGGCGCCCCATGCCGGCAAAGCGGCGGGCGGTGGCGCTGCCACGCAATGGCGAACCAAGGCAGACGATCCGGCCAGGCGGAAGTTCGGTCGCCTCGACGCAGGCGCGCAACGCCAGCAGACCGCCCAGGCTGTGGCCGACCAGATGCACCGCATCGGCCTCGCCGGCCAGGTTGGCCATGCGGGCATACAGCCGGCCCAAGATGCGCTCCTGCGTCGCCGCCACGCTGAGGTAATCGAAGCGATGCACGCGAAAGCCGGCTTCGATCAGCCGCTTGTGCAGCATCGCCAGCGCGAAGCCGCGCATCCACAGGCCGTGCAGCAGAATTACGTGTTCGGTCATCGCCTGCCCGGAGTTCGCTCGCCGCCACGGCGAAGCCGTCGAGGATATCTTCCCGCGGGTGGCATGAAGGTATGGTGCATCGTTCAGTGCGATGCCTTGTCCGCAACCGCCACCTTCACGTGCAGCTCCTTCAGTTGCGCCTCGCCGACCGGCGACGGCGCATCGGTCATCAGGTCCTGCGCGCTGGTGGTCTTGGGGAAGGCGATCACGTCGCGGATCGATTCGGTGCCGGCCATCAGCGCGGCGATGCGATCGATGCCGAAGGCGAGGCCGCCATGTGGTGGCGCGCCGAATTTGAGCGCTTTCAATAAAAAGCCGAACTTCAGCTCGGCCTCCGCCGCGCCAATGCCGAGCAGCTCGAACACCGCGCTCTGCATCTCCGGGCGATGGATACGGATCGAACCACCGCCGATCTCGTTGCCATTGAGCACCATGTCGTAGCCGCGGCTCACCGCGCTGGCGGCATGCGCGCGCAGGTCGTCGATGTCGTCGACTTTCGGCGCGGTGAACGGATGATGCAGGGCGACGTAGCGCTGCTCGTCCGCGTCGTATTCGAACATCGGGAAGTCGGTGACCCACAGCGGCGCCCAGCGCGGCTCGACCAGGCCGCGATCCTTGCCGACCTTCAGCCGCAGCGCGCCCATGAAGTCGGTGACCACCTTCCAGCTGCCGGCACCGACGAACACGATGTCGCCGGACTGCGCGCCTGTGCTTTTGAGCACCGCATCGAGCGCGGCATCGTCGAGAAACTTCGCCACCGGCGAGTTGATGCCTTCGCGGCCCTTGGCCAGGTCGTCCACCTTGACCCAGGCCAGGCCTTTGGCGCCGTAGCGGGCGACGTATTCGGTCAGGCCGTCGATGTCCTTGCGGCTCAGTGCGCTACCGCCTGGCACGCGCAACGCCGCGACGCGACCGCCAACGTCATTGGCCGGCTCGGCAAACACCTTGAACTCGACGTGCTTTACCGCCTCGGCGATGTCCACCAGTTCGAGCGCGATGCGCAGATCCGGCTTGTCCGAACCAAACCGGCGCATCGCCTCGGCCCAGCTCATGCGCGGGAAGCTGGCATCCAGTTCGACGCCCTGCACTTCGCGGAACACGTGGCGGATCAGTTCTTCCACGAAGTCCTGCACGTCCTTTTCCTCGACGAAGGCGAACTCCAGGTCGAGCTGGGTGAATTCCGGCTGGCGATCGGCGCGCAGGTCTTCGTCGCGGAAGCAGCGGGCAATCTGATAGTAGCGATCGAAGCCGGCCATCATCAGGATCTGCTTGAACAGCTGAGGCGACTGCGGCAGCGCATAGAACTGGCCCGGATGCACGCGGCTCGGCACCAGGTAGTCGCGCGCGCCTTCCGGCGTGGCCTTGGTCAGGATCGGCGTTTCAACGTCCTGAAAACCGCGTTCGTCCAGGTAGCGACGCAAGGCCTGCACCAGCCTGATGCGCTTGCGCATCATCGCCTGCATTTCCGGGCGACGCAGGTCGAGGTAGCGGTAGGTCATCCGCATGTCCTCGTTGGGATTCTCGTGGAGCGCGAACGGCAGGTCCTTCGCGGCATTCAGCACTTGCACCTGCTCGGCCAACAGTTCGACCGTGCCAGTCTTCAGCTTGTCGTTGACCGAAAGACGCTTGCGCAAGGTGCCGGTAACGCGCAGGCAGTACTCGTTGCCGATCTCGCCGGCCACCGCGAAGGCATCCGCGTTGTCCCGCTCGATCACCACCTGCGCGAGACCCTCATGATCGCGCAGATCGACGAAGGCCACATGGCTTTGCAGCCGCAGCGTGTTGACCCAGCCGCACAAGGTAACGGTCTGGCCGACCAGCGATTCGTCGATAAGGCCGCAGTAATGCGTGCGCATGCGTTTGGAGCTCCGGGCCGCTTCCGCGGCGCTTAAAGGCGGTGAAAAAGACCCGGAATCTTAGCACCGACCGATGCGGGTAGCCGCTTAAGCGACGTCCGCATCGGCCTCGACAGTATTACCAGCGGCGATCCACCACGAACACACCACGGCAGCCGCGATCGACCCACACGCCGGCGCGGTTCCAGCCCCAGCTATAGCCCTCTTGGCAATCGGTGCCGGAATCCTGGCGCACCAGGCGCACACGGCCGTGTCCGCCGACATCCACCTGGCACAGCTGGTAGCGCCGGTCCCTGCTCTCGCAATGCAGAGTGATCTGGCGGTTCCAGTCCGGACCCGGCTGCCAGCCACCACCTGGGGGACCACCATAGCTAGGCCCGCCATAACCCGGGCCGCCGTAACCGGGACCGCCGTAGCCCGCCGCCACGAATTGACCGCGACAGCCACGGTCCACCCAGATCCCGCCGCGGTCCACGCCCCAGGTTTCATCACGCCGGCACGGGCTGTTCGAGGTCTGCCGCACCAACTGCGCGTCCCGCCATGGCACCTGGCAGCGGCGAAGGTGGCCATCCTGACTTTCGCAGGTAATCGCCCCGCCTTGCGCATGCGCCGCTGGCGGCGCCAGCGTCATGATCGAAGCGACGGCCACGCCGCCCGCTGCCGCAAGCAGTGCTTTCACTGGTGAGAACATGGTGACCCTCTCGTGTTTGGTTGAAGACGCGACGCCGACTCTCCAATGTCAAGGCGTTATCCAACCTGAATATCTTGCGCCGGCGCGCAAAAATCTGCGGTAGATCGAATCGACGCCATGGCTCCGTTCATGGCAGCTCGACGATACGAGAGGGTTTGCCGCCTCAGCTGCTGCTGGAGGTATCCGTGCTCGGCTTGCTGGCGGGCGCAGGAGTCGCTGCGGGCGTGGCCGAGGGCGTTGGGCTCGCCGATGCGGTTCCGGCGGCATCGGTTGCGGCCGAAGTACCGCCCGAGCCGCCGTCGCCGGCTAGGTTGCGCTTCTTGTCGCCATCCTTCTTGAAATCCGTCTCGTACCAGCCGCTGCCGGCGAGTCGGAACGACGGCGCACTGAGGCGCCGCTGCACGCGCGAAGCGCCGCATTGCGGACACAGCTCGGGATCGGGGTCGGACAATTTCTGCAGGCGGTCGAAACGATGACCGCATTGACCGCATTCGAATTCGTAGATTGGCATGAAGCTCTCAGTACAAACCGGCCTCAGGGCCGGGGACTTCGTATTGTCGGCGCTTTTGCCGGCTTTTCAATGCCGGCGCTGCGCGCACGCGCGGCCACATGGCAGGATGACCCTCGCGAATGGCCTCGCCAATGAAGCGCTCTTTCACCCAAAGAGACGGCCCGCCGGCATGGATCGAATTGGATGGATAGACGTCTATACGTCTATTGACGCGCCCAAGGCAAACGACTAGCCTGCATTTGTTGCGACGCAACAGCACATATAAAAACACGATGGGGAATAAGCTTATGCACAAGCGCACCAGCAGCATCCGACTGACCCGACTTTCTTCCGCGATGCTGCTGGCGCTTGTCGCCGGTAGCGCTGCCGCGCAGGACGCCGCACCCGCTCCGCCGCCGACCACCAAGAAGCTCGACACCGTCATTGTCACCGGCACGCGCTCCGACTCGCGCACCGAGTCCAGCTCGCTCACGCCGATCGACGTGGTTTCGGCGAAGGTGCTGCAACAGAGCGGCACCAACGACCTGCCGACGGCACTCGCGCGGATCATCCCCTCGCTGAACTTCCCACGCCCCGCTGCGGCGGATACTGCCGACACGCAGCGCCCAGCGCAGTTGCGGGGCCTGTCGCCGGACGAAGTGCTGGTGCTGGTGAACGGCAAGCGCTGGCATTCGGGTGCAGTCCTGCTGAATAACGGCGTGATCGGGCGCGGCGCGCAGTCGGTCGACCTCAACACCATTCCGCTCGACGCCATTGACCACATCGAAGTGCTGCGTGACGGTGCCTCGGCGCAATACGGTTCCGACGCGATCGCCGGCGTGATCAACATCATCCTGAAGAAGGGCGCCAAGGGCGGCGACGTGCAAGTGACCGGTGGCCAGTACTCGGCCGGCGACGGCCGGCAATGGCAGGGTTCGGCCAGCTTCGGCGTCCCGCTCGGCGACGACAAGGGTTGGTTGCGCCTCACCGCGCAGAGCGGCAACGAAGACGCCACCAATCGCGCGCAACCGGACAACCGCTCGCCCGCGTGGGAAGCGCTCGGCGTGAACTATCGCCAGGGCGATCCGTCGGTGCACGACACCAATGTACTGATCAACTCGCAGTACGACATCACCCCGGACGTGCAGTTCTACGCGTTCGGTCACTTCGGCCATCGCGACAGCACCTCGCCGGCGTTCTTCCGCTACGGCCTCAACGCACCGACGCCGAACAACAAGCTGATCGGCCTGGTCTATCCGGACGGCTTCCTGCCGATGGAGAACGCCGACTCCACCGACAAGTCGCTGGTCGCCGGCCTGCGCGGCACGGTGAACGGCTGGCGCTGGGACGTGAGCGGCAACTACGGCGGCAACCGCGTCTCTTACGAAACGCAGAACAGCCTCAACTATGCCTACCTGCACGATTTCGGCACCACCCCGACCACCTTCGACGACGGTATCCTCAGCGCCTCGCAGCAGTCGGCCGACGTGGACATCGCCAAGGACCTGGCCGTGAGCTGGCTGCCCAACAGCCTGACGGTGGCATTCGGCGCCGAATACCTGCGCCAGACTTACGGCATCGATGCCGGCTCGCTGCCCTCATGGTACGTGGGCACCTCCGGCACCTCGGGCGGCGCGCAGGGCTTTGCCGGCTGGCAGCCGTCGAACGTAGTGGACGCGGCGCGCCACAGCACGGCCGAATACCTGGACCTGGAAACCAACCTCACCGACAAGCTCGCCGCGAAGGCAGCGGTGCGGCACGAAAATTATTCCGACTTCGGCGGCACCACGAACGGCCTGCTCTCACTGCGCTACGACTTCACCGACAGCTTTGCGCTGCGCGCCAGTGCCTCGACCGGTTTCCGCGCTCCCGCGCTGGGCCAGGAATATTTCTCGCAGGTCTCGTCGCTGTTCTACGCCACGGGCAACTCCGCGGGCCTGCCGGAAGGCATCTACAACTCGGGCCTGGTGCCAGTCGGCAGCCAGATCGCCCGGCTGCTCGGCTCGGAACCGCTGAAGCCGGAGAAATCGCAGAACTACACGATCGGTGCGGTATGGAACCCGACCGACGCATTGAACCTCAGCCTCGATCTTTACCAGATCAATATCCACGACCGCATCGCATTGTCCGGCGCCATTTCCACCACGAAGCCGAACGTGCAGAGCTATTTGCTGGCCAACGGCATCAGCAATCTCAACTACAGCAGCATCGACTACTTCACCAATGCGGGCAATACGCGCACGCGTGGCGTGGATTTCGTCGCCACGTATCTCGCCGACCTCGGCAACGCCGGCACGCTGACCTCCACGCTTACCGCGAACTACAACCAGAACGAAGTCACCAAGGTCAATCCGAATCCGACCGTGCTGAACAATCTGGGCGTGGCGTTTACCCGTCTGAGCAGGCAGGACATCGAAGGCTACCTGGCCAACTCGTCGCCGCGCAGCAAGCTGATCCTCAGCGAGCAGTACAACGTGGGCCACTGGGGGGTCACCGGCACGCTTACACGCTATGGCCAGTACACCAACTACGTCAGCAGCATCACTGCCTACAACGAAGCGACCGGCGTGGTCGATCAGACCTTCACACCCAAGTGGTTGCTGGATCTGGCGGTGAACTACAACCTCGACAACTGGACCTTCGCGCTGGGCGCGGACAACGCGCTGGACAAATATCCGGACCAGAACATCGCCAATAACAGCAACCACGGCACGCTGCCCTACTCGACCTTCTCGCCGTTCGGCTACAACGGCGCCTACGTCTACGGCAAGGTCGCCTACCGCTGGTGACCGCTGCGCAAGACCTTTCACGCGCAAAAACATGACGCTCTTGGCAGGCCCGACGCTGCATCGTTGATTTCGGATACCCGGGGTGATATCCGAAAGATGCATGCCATCGGGCCTGCATCGCGCCGTTCTTGAAACGGCCGATTCTTCAAGAGCGGGGAATAGCGAATGACGGAACGGTTCGGGCGTCGCACGCCGTCGACACTGCGCGTGGTCTTCATCAGCAGCCTGGCGCTCGGCATGCCATGCCAGTTGCTGGCGCAAACCGCCGCACCGGATCAGGCCGCGCAGGACCCGCCACAGCAGGCGCCCACCGAAGCCAAGCAGTTGCAGTCCGTGGTGGTCACCGGCACACGCGCCAGCAACCGCACCGTGGCGGAATCGCTGTCGCCGATCGACGTACTGACCCCGGCCGATCTGCAAGCCAGCGGCAGCACCGACATCGCCAGTGCGCTGAACCATCTGCTGCCTTCGCTGGATTTCCCGCGTCCGGCGATCAACGACGGCAACGATGCGCTGCGTCCAGCCACCCTGCGCGGGCTCTCGCCCGACGAGGTGCTGGTACTGGTGGACGGCAAGCGTTATCACACCAGCGCGCTGGTCAATTACAACCCCTCGGTCGGCCGCGGCTCGGCGCCGGTGGATCTGAACTCGATCCCGATGGCGGCGATCGACCATATCGAAGTGCTGCGCGATGGCGCCGCCGCGCAATACGGTTCCGACGCGATCGCCGGGGTGATCAACATCGTGCTCAAGCACGGCGGCACCGGCGGCGAAGTGGCCGCCAACGGCGGCGTGATGGACAAGGGCGACGGCGCGCAGAACGGCGTTGAAGCCTCGCTCGGCGTGCCGCTTGGCGACAGCGGGAATCTCGGCTGGTGGCGCATCGCACTGAACTACCAGAGCGCGATGAAGACCAACCGCGCCGAATATGGCCTGCAGGATCCGGCTACGAACGGCGGCAGCGAATACCAGCGCTACGGCGACCCTGGCGTAAAGACTTACCAGGCGCTGACCAATTTCGATTACGTGCTGGCGCCCAAGGTGGACCTGTACGGCTACCTCAACCTAAGCCGGCGCAATGTCGAGTCCAACGGCTACTACCGCACCGCCGGTTCCGACCGCAACATCCCGTCGATCTACCCGAACGGCTATCTGCCAAAGCAGCTCACCGACAGCGACGACATGGCCGCGGTGCTCGGTGTTAAGGGCGTCACCGATGGCGGCTGGCACTGGGACATATCCGGCAACTATGGCGTCAACAATCTCAACCTCGACGTCTACAACAGCCTCAACGTGGCGCTGTACAACACGCTCGGCTACACGCCTACCAGTTTCCATGTCGGCAAGTTCCGCACCACGCAAAGCGTATTCAACGTGGACATTAGCAAGGAAGTGGAAGCCGGCCTGCCGAATCCGCTGAACGTCGCGTTCGGTGCCGAGTACCGCCGCGACGGCTACGACATCTTCCCCGGCGACGCCGACTCCTACTACGGCGACCCGGCCGGCCTCTATCCAACCGGTGCGCAGGTCTATCCGGGCCTGACTCCATCGGTCAGCGGCGATTTCAGCCGGCACAGCAAGGCCGCCTACGTCGATCTGGAAACCGACCTCACCAGCAAACTATCGGTTGGCGCGGCCGGGCGTTACGAGGACTACAGCGATGCCGGGTCCACCCGTTCCGGCAAGCTATCCGCGCGCTACCAGTTCACCGACACCTTCGCCCTGCGCGGCACCATCTCGAACGGCTTCCGCGCGCCCTCGCTGGCGCAGGAGAACTACGAGTCGGTGGTGTCGATCATCCAGAACCAGCAGCTGGTGCAGGTCGGCAGCTATCGCACCTCGTCGCCGGCGGCGATCGCGTTGGGCGCGCAGCCGCTGAAGCCGGAGAAATCCAGCAACTACAGCATCGGCGCGGTGTGGCAGCCGACCAACGATTTCAATGCGGTGCTCGATCTCTATCAGATCCGCATCTGGCACCAGATCCTCTACTCCGACCAGATCGACCTGATCGACAACCCGGCCTTGCTCGCCTACTTCAACTCGGTGGTGCCGGACACCCAGGTCAGCGCGGCGCAGTACTTCGCCAACGCGGCCACCACGCGCACACGCGGCGCCGACCTGCTCGCCAACTATCGGCTGGACCTCGGCGACTACGGCGGCCTGCACCTGAACCTCGGCGCCAACTACAACCACACCGACGTGCTGAACGTGATCGCCTCGCCGGCCGCGCTGACCGATCACGTGCCGGGGCTGCAACTGTTCGGCCGCGCCAGCCAGGGCATCCTCACCTCGGCCACGCCACGCACCAAGTATGTGCTCGGCGGCGATTGGCTATATCGCGACTTCGACCTGCACAGCGACCTGACCCGCTACGGCGCGATCGAGCGGCTCGGCGACACGCCGACTGGCGACGAGCACTTCGCCGCACGCTGGCTGCTCGACATGTCGCTCGGCTACAAGCTGCAGGACTGGAGCTTCACCGTGGGCGCCGACAACCTCACCAACCAGTACCCGACCCGGGTCACGCCGAACAATGCCTACGATTACTACAGCGCCGAAATTCCCTATTCGCCGCTGTCGCCGTTCGGCTTCAACGGCCGCTACTGGTACGCCAAGGTCAGCTTCCACTGGTGACCACAACACGCGCAAGCAACCAATCTGAATTCTGTTTCGGAATCGGGGAAAAATAATGACGCGATTTACCAAGCGCTACATGGTGTCGGCATTGCGCATGTCCCTCATGGGAAGTTGCATGCTGGGTGTGCCCTATCAAGTACTGGCACAAGCTGCGTCGACCGATCAGACCTCATCCGATCAGACTCCGGATAAGCAGGTCGCGACTACGCCGAAACCGTCGAGCAAGGACACCAAGCAGCTGCAGCAGGTGGTGGTTACCGGCACCCGCACCAGCAATCGCACGGTGGCCGAATCGCTCTCGCCGATCGACGTGCTGAGCCCGGCCGACCTCGCCGCCAGCGGCAGCACCGATCTGGCCAGTGCGCTGGGCAGCTTGCTGCCATCACTGGACTTCCCGCGACCGGCCATCAACGACGGCAACGACGCGGTGCGACCGGCCACCTTGCGCGGCTTGTCACCCGACGACACGCTGGTACTGGTGGATGGCAAGCGTTATCACACGACCAGCCTGGTCAATTACTTCGCCTCGGTTGGTCGCGGCGCCGCACCGGTGGATCTGAACTCGATTCCGATCTCAGCCATCGATCACATCGAAGTGCTGCGCGATGGCGCAGCGGCGCAGTACGGCTCCGATGCGATTGCCGGCGTGATCAATATCGTGCTCAAACACGGCGCTCAAACCGGCGGCAACAGCGTCACCGCCTACGGCGGCATCATGGATAAAGGCGATGGCGCGCAGAATGGCGTGTCGGGCTCGGTCGGTGTTCCGCTGGGCGGCGCCGAAGGCAGCGCGCCGGGCTGGGCGCGGCTGTCGTGGAATTATTCCGATGTGATGAATACCAATCGCTCCGAGAATACCGACCGCGCCAGCAACCTCAATCCCACCAATACGAATGCGCAGGGCATTCCGTACCAGCGCTATGGCGACCCGGCGGTGAAAACCTACCAGGCGCTAATCAATTTCGGTTACGACGTGTCGCCGCACGTGCAACTGTACGGCTACCTCAACCTGAGCAAGCGCGACGTCATCTCCAACGGCTACTACCGCGCCTCGGGCAATTACCGCAACGCGATAGCGATCTATCCGAACGGCTTCCTGCCGCAATTCGACAATGGCGTGAACGACGGTGCATTCGTGTTCGGCGCCAAGGGCACCACCGACGGTGGCTGGCACTGGGATGCCTCGGTGGATTACGGCGTCAATAACATGGTGTTCGATATTCAGCACAGCCTGAACATCAACGAGTACTACAGCACCGGCTACTCGCCCACCTATTTCAACGCCGGCACCTTCCGCACCGAACAGGATGTGGCCAACCTCGACATCAGCAAGGAATTCAGCCCGAGCTGGCTGCCCAATCCATTGTCGGTGGCGTTCGGCGGTGAATTCCGCAAAGACCAGTACACCATCAAGCAAGGCGATGCGAATTCGACCTTCTTCGACCAGACCACACTTCAGCCCGGCACCACCACGCCCTATCCTGGCGGCTCGCAGGTGTATCCGGGCGTGTCGCCCGAAGCAGCCGGCACCTTCGATCGACACAGCAAGGCGGCTTACGTCGACCTGGAAACCGACCTCACCAGCAAGCTGTCCGCCGGCGTGGCCGCGCGTTACGAGGATTACAGCGATGCCGGCTCCACACGTTCCGGCAAGGTCTCACTGCGCTACCAGCTGACCGATACTTTCGCCTTGCGCGGCACCGTCTCCAACGGCTTCCGTGCACCATCGCTGGCGCAGGAGAACTACGAATCGGTGGTGACGCAGTTTGTGGGTGGCGTGCTGCAACAAGTCGGCTCGTTCCGCACCTCGGCCCCCGTCGCCATCGAGAATGGCGCGAAACCACTGACGCCTGAGAAATCGACCAACTACGGCCTGGGCGCGGTGTGGCAACCGACCAACGACTTCAACGCCACGGTGGACCTGTACCAGATCCACATCGACCACCAGATCCTCTACAGCGACCAGATATCGGTAACGCCAACACCGGAAAACGGTGAAGTGACTGCGGCGCAATTCTTCGTCAACGGCGGCAGCACGCGTACCCGCGGCGCGGACGTGAACTTGAGCTACCGCCTTGATCTGGATTCACTCGGCAAACTCAACCTCACCGCCAGCGGCAACTACAACAAGACCAAAGTGCTGAGCGTATCGACGCCGGCGTTCGGCCGCGATAGTCAGGGCATCCTCACCGATGGCACGCCGCATACCAAGTTCGTGCTGGCCGGCGACTGGCTGTACAGCAACTTCGACCTGCACGCCAACCTGACCCGCTACGGTTCGGTGAAACGTTTTGGCGATGCCATCAGCGGCGTGAATGACCAGACATTCTCCGCCCGCTGGCTGCTCGACCTCGCTGCCAGCTACAACTGGAATGCGTGGACCTTCACTCTGGGCGGCGACAACATCACCAACCAATACCCGACCAAGGCCTTGCGCACCAACTTATACGACGACCGCATCGATGGCCTGCAGTATTCCGATCTGTCGCCGTTCGGTTTCAACGGCCGTTATTGGTACGCCAAGGTCAGCTTCCACTGGTAAGCCGCGACAACCTCTCGATTGATGCGCAAATTCCGGCGACTCGTGTCGTCGGTTCGCGTCCGGCTTGGCGAGCGCCCGCCGATAATGAGCAGTGCGTCCGTGTGCACTAGACAATCGGGCACAACGATCTAGTCGCTGCCCCCGGACTGACCGATCGCTGGCAATCGCCTGCAACAGCTTTGCGTTGAGCTATGCACGGGCCGGAATACCCCGGCGGCCGAGGCGGAGAGCGACGTGACCGAGATCGACGATATCAAGCGGCGGCGGTTCCTGAAGATGACGGCGGCATCGGTCGGCGGGCTGACTGCGATGTCGATGGTGCCGCCCGGCATCCGCCAGGCCCTGGCGACGCCGGCAGCCAGCGTGACCGGCACCATCAGCGACGTGCAGCACGTCGTGATCTTCATGCAGGAGAACCGGTCGTTCGATCACTACTACGGCAGTCGGCCGGGTGTGCGCGGCCTCAACGACCCGGTGCCGCCGCCGCTGCCGAGTACCACGCTGACCGCGAAGAACGTGTGGTACCAGCCTTACACCGGCAACAGCGCCGGCTATATGCTGCCGTTCCACCTGGACACCAGCAAGACCAGCGCGACCTGCGTCGGCGCGTCATCGATGGGCTTCACCGTCGACACGGCGATGATCGACGGCGGCAAGTACAACGCCTGGAACACCGCGCGCACGGCGGGCTGCGGCATGGGTTTCTACAACCGCAGCGACTTGCCGTTCTATTACGCGCTGAGCGACCACTTCACGATCTGCGACCAATACTTCTGCTCGACACTGACCGACACCAACCCGAACCGGCTGTTCCTGTTCACCGGCAGCAATGGACTGTCGGTCGGCCAGTCGCCGGTGCTGGACGACACCGAATCCAGCTCGGGCTGGACCTGGACCACCTACGCCGAACGCCTGCAGTCAGCGGGGGTCAGCTGGAAGGTGTATCAGGAGGCGGACAATTTCGACGACAACGCGCTGGCCTGGTTCGCCAACTTCAAGAACGCCAGCGCCGGCCAGCCGCTGTACGACAAAGGCATGGCGACCGTGTCGAACTTGGTCGCAGCCTTCCAGAACGACGTCACCAACAACACGCTGCCGCAGGTGTCGTGGATCGTCGCGCCGGCGGCCTTGTCGGAGCATCCGAACTATCAGCCGCCGGACGGCGAAAACCTCACCGCCCAGTTGATCGCCGCGCTGGCCTCGAATCCGAGCGTGTACGCCAGCACGGTGTTCATCCTCAACTACGACGAGAACGGCGGCTTCTTCGATCACATCCCGCCGCCGTGTCCGCCGTCGGACGTGCAGGGCGGCAAGTCCACGGTCAGCACCGCCGGCGAACTCACCACGGTCAACGAGGACGGCGACACGATCAGCTCTTCGCCGATCGGCTTGGGCATCCGCGTGCCGATGATCATCATCTCGCCGTGGACCTACGGCGGCCGGGTGTGCTCACAGGTGTTCGACCACACCTCGGTGCTGCAATTCCTCGAACAGCGTTTCGGCGTCAACGAGCCGAACATCAGCGCCTGGCGCCGCGCGGTATGCGGCAACCTCACCGCGGCCTTCGATTTCAGCGGCAGCAATTCCTCCTGGCCGAGCCTGCCGTCGACCGCCAACTACGTGGCGCAATCGAGCACCGAATGCTCCACCCTGCCCGCCCCTGCGCCGCCGACGACGCAGGCCATGCCGAGCGGCGAGTCGGGCACCTATCCGGCCTGCGCGCTGCCGTACGTGCTGGACGCGCAAGGCAGCATCAGCACCTCGGCCAATCAGTTCCTGATCGACTTCATCAACAGCGGCACGGTCGGCGCGGTGTTCCAGGTCTACGCGCTCAACCGCAGCAGCTACAGCGGTCCATGGACTTATACGGTGGGTGCCAACGACAGCGTCTCCGACTACTGGAACGGCAGCGTCTTCAATGGCGGCACCTATGCGCTGGAAGTGCACGGCCCGAACGGCTTCGTGCGCCGCTGGCAGGGCAGCGCCAAGGCGGCCAAGGTGATGCCCGAGACGCAGATCGCCTACAACGCCGTGGGCGGCAGCGTGCAGCTGACCATGACCAATGCGGGCACCAAAAGCTGCACGATGACCATCACCAACGGCTACAACGCCGCGGACGTGCGCATCTATACCGTACCCGCCGGCGGCAGCGTTAAGGACACCTGGGAGCTCGCCAGCAGTTCGAACTGGTATGACCTGAATGCCACGGTGGCCGGACTGAGCAATTGGTCACGGCGCCTCTGCGGCCATATGGAAAACGGCCTGCCCAGCGTTACTGAGCCGCCGCACTGAGCCAGCTCAAGCGCACGCGAAGCGTCGCGTAAAATCCGTATCGCGATTACGACCATCTCGCTCGCACTGATAAACGCGAAGCCCCGGATTCTCTTTCCAGAGAACCGGGGCTTCCGTCTTTGCAGGCTAGCTTCAGCGTTGGCGGAAGGTCAGATGTCCGTGCTCGACCTCGACCACGATGGTCGAGCCGGGCGCGTAGCGACCTTCCAGGATTTCTCTCGCCAGCGGATTTTCCAGCTGCTGCTGGATCGCCCGCTTGAGTGGCCGCGCGCCATACACCGGATCGAAGCCGACGTTGCCGAGCAAGTCCACCGCGTTGTCGCTCATGTCCAGCTTGAGCTGGCGCTCGGCGAGGCGCTTCTCCAGATACGCCAGCTGGATTTTCGCGATGGCGCGGATCTGGGTTTTCTCCAGCGGCCGGAACACCACCAGCTCGTCCAATCGGTTGATGAACTCGGGGCGGAAATGCGCTTGCACCACGCCGAGCACCGACGCCTTCATCTGCGTGTACTGCTCCTCGCCGTCGAGACTACCGCCGTTGTCGGACATGTCCTGGATTAGGTTGGAGCCGAGATTGGAGGTCATCACGATCACGGTATTGCGGAAATCCACCGTACGGCCCTGGCCGTCGGTGAGGCGGCCGTCGTCGAGCACCTGCAGCAAGATGTTGAAGACGTCGGGATGCGCCTTCTCCACTTCGTCCAGCAGAATCACGCTATACGGCCGACGCCGCACCGCCTCGGTGAGATAGCCGCCTTCCTCGTAGCCGACGTAGCCCGGCGGCGCGCCGACCAACCGCGAGACCGCGTGCTTTTCCATGAACTCGCTCATGTCGATACGCACCATCGCGTCGGTGGTGTCGAACATGAACTCGGCCAGCGCCTTGCACAGTTCCGTCTTGCCGACGCCGGTGGGGCCGAGGAACAGGAACGAGCCGCTCGGGCGATCCGGATCGGACAGCCCGGCGCGGGCGCGACGGATCGCGTCAGACACCGCACGCACCGCCTCGTCCTGGCCGACCACGCGACGATGCAGGTCATCCTCCATGTGCAGTAGTTTCTCGCGCTCGCCTTCGAGCATCTTGGCGACCGGGATGCCGGTCCAGCGCGCGACCACTTCGGCGATCTCCTCGGCGGTGACCTTGTCCTGTAACAGGGTGAACTCCTGCGTCTCGGCGGCCTGCGCGGCAGCGAGCTGCTTTTCGAGCTCCGGCAGGCGGCCGTACTGGATCTCGCTCATCGTCGCGTAGTCCTGCCGGCGCTGCGCGGCTTCGAGCTCCTGCTTCGCCTGCTCGATCTGCTCCTTCACCTTGGTCGCGCCCTGCAGCGCGGCCTTTTCGGATTTCCAGATTTCGTTGAGGTCGGAGAATTCGCGCTCGAGTTTTTCGATGTCGCCCTCCAGATCGGCAAGGCGCCTCTTCGACTCGTCGTCCTTTTCCTTCTTCAGCATCTCGCGCTGGATCTTCAGCTGAATCAGCCGACGTTCGAGCCGATCGAGCTCCTCCGGTTTGGAGTCGATTTCCATGCGGATGCGGCTGGCCGCTTCGTCCATCAGGTCGATCGCCTTGTCCGGCAGCTGGCGATCGGCGATGTAGCGATGGGACAGCGTGGCCGCGGCGACGATCGCCGGGTCGGTGATCTCCACGCCGTGATGTACGGCATAGCGCTCCTTCAGTCCGCGCAGGATCGCGATGGTGTCTTCCACGCTCGGTTCGCCGACGAAAACCTTCTGAAAGCGCCGCTCCAGCGCGGCATCCTTTTCGATGTACTTGCGATATTCGTCCAGCGTGGTGGCCCCGATGCAATGCAGTTCGCCACGCGCCAATGCTGGCTTGAGCATATTGCCGGCATCCATCGCGCCCTCCGCCTTGCCGGCGCCGACCATGGTGTGCAGCTCGTCGATAAACAGGATCACCCGACCTTCCTGTTTGGACAGATCGCTGAGCACCGCTTTCAGCCGCTCCTCGAACTCGCCGCGGAATTTCGCGCCGGCGATCAGTGCGCCCATGTCCAGCGAAAGCACGCGGCGGTCGCGCAAGCCTTCCGGCACTTCGCCCTTGACGATGCGCTGCGCCAGCCCTTCGACGATCGCGGTCTTGCCCACGCCGGGCTCGCCGATCAGCACCGGATTGTTCTTGGTGCGCCGCTGCAGCACCTGGATGGTGCGACGGATTTCTTCGTCACGACCGATCACCGGATCGAGCTTGCCGGATTCGGCGCGCTCGGTCAGGTCGATGGTGTATTTCTCCAGTGCCTGGCGCGATTCCTCGGCATTCTCGCTCTGCACTTTCTCGCCACCGCGCAGCTTCTCGATCGCCGCCTCAAGATTCGGCTTGGTCGTGCCGGCCGCCTTCAGCGCCACGCCGAGCTCGCCCTTGTCGTCCAGCGCGGCCAGCACGAACAGCTCGCTGGCGATGAACTGGTCACCTCGCTGTTGCGCCAGCTTGTCGGTGAGGTTGAGCAGCCGCGTGAGATCGTTGCCGACATTGATATGGCCTTCCTGGCCGCTGACCTTGGGCAGCCGCTCCAGGATCGCGTTCACGCGCTGGCGCAAGGCCGGCACGTTGACCTGCGCCTGGGTCAGCAGCGGCGCGGTCGAGCCACCCTGCTGTTCCAGCAGCGCGCTCATCACGTGCACCGGTTCGAGCATATTGTGGTCGCGGCCCACGGCCAGCGACTGCGCGTCGGCCAACGCCTGCTGGAAACGCGAAGTGAGTTTGTCCATCCGCATGAAGATGTCCCCGTTCGATAAGATTTGGCGCTGGAGCACCACTGGGCATGAAATGCGGACACCGCAAAATGATTCAAGCGTGCCGCAGCGGAACTTGGCGGACCTGTTGCCCGGCAGACAGGCTGCTGCTTCATGCCTTTCGAGGTTTTTTTACCGGCGTCTTTGCGCCTTCTGCGTGTGAAGAGCTTTCGTCCTCTTGTAGAGAGGTTTCGGACGCCTGCGGCGCACGAGTCACTTTTCTTTGCTGGCCCACGTTCGCGCTTGGAGCGCGAACGAACAGCGAAGCTGGCCCGAAGGGCGGAGGGCAGGATGCCCGGAGTCAAGAAAAGTAACCCAAAGAAATGGCCGGGGTGAGCACGTCGGGGCCAAGAGCGGGTGCGATCTCGCCTTGCCGACGAAGTTCACTACTCACAGAGTCGTTGCCGCCGCTATGCCGCGACCGCTCGGGAGCCAAGGCAAGGGAGATTAAATGGCAACTTGAAGTTGCAATTCACACGCGACTTTCTTGGGACCACAACCTGGCGATGCGCAGCGAACCAGGCTTCCCTTGCCTCGGCTCCCGAGCGCTCGCGGCATAGCGGCAGCAGCTCCTCTTGAGTAGCGCCCTACGAGACAAAGCATGGTCTTGCCTGCTTGTAACTCCATCGAGTTGCGTCAGGCCATTTCTCTTGGTTACTTCTCTTTGGGCCAGCAAAGAGAAGTGACTCGGGCGCTGGTAGGTGTCCGAAAGCCCGCCGCAGGCGAGCCAGATCGCCAAGCACTACGTCATCTGCCACTAGTTTAAAAAGAGGACGATGCTCAGACCAGCCAAATCAGACTGGCGAAGCGACCGCTACGCGCCGCATCGCGGCGATAGGAATAAAAGCGCGAATCGGTCAGCATATCGAAACCGCCACCATATATCTGCGTAAGACCCGCCTGCCGCAGCCGACGGCGAGCAAGCCCCGCCAGGTCGCACAGCCAATGGCCCGACCGGGTCGCGACGAAATGCTCGGCGGCGCCCGCGTCGCGATCCACGAACGCGGCATGCACCTCCTCACCCACTTCGTACGAACGTGCGCCGATGCACGGGCCCAGCCAAGCGAGCGGCGGCGCCCCGGCGGCAGGCATCACACTCAAAGTGGCCTCCAGCACGCCAGCGGCAAGACCGCGCCAACCCGCATGGGCCGCCGCGACCACGCTGCCGTCCGCCGCGCAGAACAGCACCGGCAGACAATCGGCGGTGAGGATGGCCAGCGGCTGGCCCGGTGTGGCCGTCCACGCCGCATCGGCGCGCGGCTCCGATGTCGACGCGCGTTCATCGATCGCGACAACTGCCGTGCCGTGCACCTGCTGCAGCCAGTGCGGCGGATGCGGCAGCGCCCAGGCCGTCTGCACCGCCCGGCGATTGTGCTCGACCGCAGCCGGCGCATCGCCGTTACGCGCGCCGAGGTTGAACCGCTCGAATGGCACGGGCGAGATGCCGGGACCATGCCGCGTGCTGACCGCCGCGCGCACCCGCGCCGGCGCGGGCCAGTCGGGAATGAGCCAGGCGTCGCCAGCCGCTGGCGATTCGATCCGGGCCGAGCCGCTCATCGATTCAGTAATCGTCATCCGGCCCGCGCGCCTGCAGATCGGCGCGCAGGGCCTCGATCAGGCCGAGCTGGTCGGCGGGCCGTTCTGCGCTGAATGCCAGCGCCTCGCCACTGATCGGATGAACGAAGCCCAGCCGCTCGGCATGCAGGGCCTGTCGGCGGAACCCCCGCAGCGTCGCGATCAGTTCGGCCGATGCCCCCTTCGGCAGGCGCAGGCCACCGCCGTACAGCGGATCGCCCAGCAGCGGATGGCCGATATGCCCCAGATGCACGCGAATCTGGTGCGTGCGGCCGGTCTCTAATTGGCATTGCAGCAGGCTGTGCGCGCGGAAGCGTTCGCGCACCCGGTAATGCGTGACCGCGTGCTTGCCGTCTTCCTCGTCGCGCACCGCCTGACGCAGGCGATCGCCGATGTGCCGGCCGATCGGCGCGTCCACGGTGCCGCCGGCGACCATGGTGCCGAGCACCACCGCCTCGTATTGGCGCTCCACCGCATGGCGCGACAGCATCTCGACCAGCGCGGTATGCGCCGGCAGGGTCTTCGCCACCACCATCAGGCCCGAGGTGTCCTTGTCCAGCCGGTGCACGATGCCGGCGCGCGGCAACTCGGCCAGGCGCGGATCGTGATGCAGCAAGGCGTTGAGCAAGGTGCCGGCGGCATTGCCGGCGCCGGGATGCACGACCAGCCCAGCCGGCTTGTTCAGCACCAGCAGGTGCTCGTCCTCGTGGCGGATGTCCAGCGCGATGGCCTCGGGCTCCAGCGCGACCTCGGCCGCCAGCTCCACCTCCAGGTGGACCTGCTCGCCGCCGCGCAACAGCTGGCGCGGCGCTGCCTGGATGCCGTCCAGGGTCACCGCACCGGCCTTGATCCACCCGCTGAGGCGGGAACGGGAGTAGTCCGGGAACATCTCGGCCACCGCCTGGTCGAACCTGCGACCCGCCGCCGACAGGGGCACCTCGGCGCTATGGCGCAGGGTGGTCATGTCCGGCTCCGCGAGCGGCTGCCGGTTTCGGCTATCATGCCGTCTCGATTAAACATCTGAATCCTCTACTCATGCGCGTAATTAGATTACCGGCCTTCAAATTGTTCGTGGCGCTCGCGTTCCTCGCCAGTGTGACGGGCTGCTCGATGTTCCACCACAAGCGTTCGAGCATCGACACCATGCCGGTGGACCAGTTGTACAACAACGCGCACACCTCGCTGGAGAATTCCGACTACGGCGCCGCCGAGAAAGCCTACCAGCGGCTGATCGCGCGCTTCCCGTCCGGCCCGTACAACGAACAGGCCCAGCTCGACCTGGCCTATGCGCAGTACAAGGACAACAGCCCGGACGACGCCTATTCCACGGTCAACCGCTTCATCAAGGCCAACCCGACCAACAAACATGTTGATTATGCCTATTACCTGCGCGGCCTGATCAATTTCGACCGTACCAGCGGCGTGATCGAGCGTTTCGTCTACCGCGAAGGTGCGGAAGCGCGTCGCGACCAGGGCTACAACCTGCAGGCCTTCGACGACTTCTCCGAACTCACCCGCCGTTTCCCGGACAGCGCCTACGCCGCCGACGGCCGCCAGCGCATGATCTACCTGCGCAACACGCTGGCGCAGTTCGAGATCAATGTGGCCGCGTTCTACCTGCGCAACGAGGCCTATATCGCCTCGGCCGACCGCGCGCAGTACGTGATCGAGCACTACCAGCAATCGCCGGAAGCCGGCGACGCGCTGGCCATCCTCACCCGCAGCTACCTGGCGGTGGACCAGAAAGCCCTGGCCGAACAGACCCGCAAGGTGCTGGCGCTGAACTATCCGAACCATCCCTACCTGACCGATCCGAAGTGGCCGCACGGACCGTCGATCTGGCGCAAAATGATCCCGTTCTCCGGCCATCACTGAGCCTGAGCGATCGATCAACAAAAAAGCCGGCGAGCGATCGCCGGCTTTTTTATGCGCCAAGTGTGGCCCGAAGCCGCTTAGCGCCAGCCCGAAGTGATCGGGTAGCGCCGCTCGCGGCCGAACGCACGGGTGGTGACGCGCGGCCCGGGCGCGGACTGGCGGCGCTTGAATTCGTTGAGCAGCACCAGCCGCACCACCCGCCGCACCGTATCACTGCTGAAACCCTGGGCCGCGATCTCCGCCTGCGACAATTCGCCCTCGATGAAACGGCTGAGGATCGCATCCAGCTCGTCGTAAGCGGGCAGCGAATCCTGGTCGACCTGGTTGTCGCGCAGCTCGGCCGAGGGCGGCCGCTCGATCACCGCGGCGGGAATGCACTCCGGCTCGCCGCGCCGCGCGGCATCGGCGTTGCGCCAGCGCGAGAGCCGGTACACCACGGTCTTGTAGACGTCCTTCAGCGGCGCATAGGCGCCGCACATGTCGCCGTACAGCGTGGCGTAGCCCACCGCCATCTCGCTCTTGTTGCCGGTCGCCAGCAACAAGCGGCCGTGCTTGTTGCTGAGCGCCATCAGCATCACGCCGCGCGTGCGCGACTGCAGGTTTTCCTCGGTGGTGTCGGCGGGCTTGCCGGCGAAGGCGGGAGTCAGCGCCGCGACGAAGGACTCGAAGGTCTGCTCGATCGAGATCACGTGATAGTCCACGCCGAGCTTTTCGGCCTGTGCGCGTGCGCCATCCAGCGACAGCTGCGAGGTATAGCGCGAGGGCATCATCACCGCGGTGACCCGCCCGGCGCCGAGCGCATCCACCGCCAGGGCCAGGGTCAATGCCGAATCAATGCCGCCGGACAGGCCGAGCAGCACGCCGCCGAAGCCGTTCTTGTCGATGTAGTCGCGCGTGCCGCGCACCAGCGCGGTGTACAGCGTGGCCTCGAACGAGGCGTCGGCGACGCTCGGCCAGTCTTCGGCATGCAGCGTGCGCGTGGCCGGATCGAAGCGGGCGAACAGTAGCGCGTCGACGAACGCCGGCGCGCGCGCGGCGATCGAGCCATCGCCGTTCACCAGCAGCGAGGCGCCGTCGTACACCACTTCGTCCTGGCCGCCGACCATGTTGACGTAGGCAAACGCGCAGCCGGTTTCCTGTGCGCGCGCCACCAGTACGGATTCGCGTGCCAGCTGCTTGGCGTCGTCCCAGGGCGAGGCGTTGATCACCACGATCAGTTCGGCACCGGCCGCTGCCGCCTGCGCGGCCGGCTCGGGTTCCCAGACGTCCTCGCAGATCAGCAGGCCGACACGAACGCCCTGGATGTTCGCCACCGCGCTGTCGCGGCCGGGCCTGAAATAGCGCTTGTCGTCGAACACGCCGTAGTTCGGCAAGGCCTGCTTGTGCGTGGTGAGCTCGATGCGGCCGCCAAACAGCAGACTGGCCGCGTTGTAGACCTCGCCCTCGCTGTGCGGATGACCGGCAAGTACGGCGATGTCGCCGGTCGCGGCGGCCAGCGCCTGCATCTCCTGCTCGCATGCGGCCAGGAAGCTCGGGCGCAGCAGCAGGTCTTCCGGCGGATAGCCGCTCAAGGCCAGCTCGGGAAAAGCCAGCAGGGTCGCGCCGCTGCGTCGCGCTTCATCGATCAGACCGCGCATGCGTGTCGCGTTGGCGGCCACTGCGCCCACCGGAAAATCAAACTGCGCGAGCGCGAGACGTATGGTGCTCATTCCATGGAATCCGGCGATGTGGCGAACACCCCATGATACCCGAGCGTCCACCGACTCCTTCAATAAGCCATACGCTGGCCTGGTGCAGAATGCACTTGCTTGCCATGCGTTTCCATCCAGCCAGCGGTTTCCGCAGCGTCATCCCGAACGGGGTAGTGCGGCGCCCCAACCGCGGCGGTACTTCGGCTAATACCTTGCGCGCCAACAGGCCGCTGCTTTCAAACGCGCGCAACCAGCATGGCGCTCCATGAGAGTCAGCCCATACCTACGATCTATGTTTTCGTCGCCTGACACCCCTGCTCCGTTGCAGTTATGCTCAGGGCAGGCCGCGCCATGCGCACGTATCGGCGCGTCATCCCTGACGGTGAAAGGATCGCGCATGTTTGGATGGACCGCCCGTTTCGCGCTATTGCTGTCGCTGCTTACACTCGATGCCTGCAACCTGCCGTCGTCGCCCTCGACAGACAGCCCCGCGCAGCAGTCGAAGTACTCGCTGGATCAATTCTATAAAGACCCTAAGGCACAGGCCTTGGCGCTGGCCACCGAGCAGGGCAACACGGCCGAAGTGCAACGACTGATGAAGCAGGAACACGTCAACCCGGACGTGATCTTCGCCGACGATGACAGCGGCATGCCCTTGGTGGCTTGGCCGGTTTTCACGCTCAATGCCACCGGCCTGAAGGCTTTGCTGGATAACGGAGCGAATCCGAATGCGCGCAAACCGGGGACGCATACCGAGCACTACTCGGATGGCAGCGGAGGAACCTATTTCTATTTCGACAATGCGATGGTCTGGGCCGCTAAGCAGGAAGACCCGATCTATCTGAAATTGCTGTTGGATCATGGCGGCGATCCCAATACCCGCAACAGCAACGATGAGAGCCTGCTGTTCCAGACGTACATCTGGCATAACCAGTGGAAGAACGCGCAGCTCCTGGTGGAGCGAGGCGCAGACGTGAATGCGGTTACGCAAGTAGGCACGATTCTTTACGATTACGCTTCGCTGGGCGGCTTTGAACAGTCCTACTGGCTTTTGCAGCATGGAGCCGATCCAATGATCGATGCTTTCCTAAAAGACCCTCCGCCTGCACCAGCGCGTCATCGGATCGTTGAAGCCATTTTCTGGCACCCCGGCAATCCCAAAGATCCCACATGGCAGCGTCGCTGCCAGCAATGGCTGTTACAGAGGGGTATTGCACGACCGCCTATGCCTGCTGACTATCGCACCATGCGCAAGAACCTCGGTTTCCCCTACGAAGAAAAAGATATCCCACTGCTGTAAACCTCTCAATCAAGGAACGATGTCATGCCGAAGGATCCGCAAAAAGAGCAGGCACTGCTGGAGCAATTACGTGCCAGCGGCGATCTCACGCAACGGCAGGAGGCGGTGCGGCCGCAAGAGGTCTGCCACGCCTGTCAAAATTGATCGTGGCGTTCAATGGGAACCGCCCGTGCCAGCTAATTCTGACTACCTGACGATGCCGCCCAGTTCCAGTTATTCTCCAGGTGAGCCACGCTACTCGCAGATTCGCTCGTCGTACCCGACTGTTGAAGGATCGCGCATGTTTGGATGGATCCCCCGTTTTGCACTGATGTTGTCACTGCTCGCCCTCGGCGCCTGCGACGTGCCTTCATCGCCTACGTCAGACAGCCCTGCGCAGCAGTCAAAGTACTCGCTGGATCAATTCTATAAAGACCCCAAGGCACAGGCCTTGGCGCTGGCCGCCGAGCAGGGCAACACGGCCGAAGTACAACGACTGATGAAGCAGGAGCACGTCAACCCGGACGTAATCTTCTCCGGCGATGACAGCGGCATGCCCTTGGTGGCGTGGCCGGTTTTCACGCTCAATGCCACTGGCCTGAAGGCGCTGCTGGACAATGGAGCCAATCCGAATGTGCGCAAGCCGGGGACGCATAGCGAACACTATTCGGATGGGAGCGGCGGGACTCTTTTCGACCACGACAATGCGATGGTCTGGGCCGCCAAACAGGAAGACCCGATCTATCTGAAATTGCTGCTCGACCATGGCGGCGATCCAAATACCCGCAACGGCAATGACGAAGATCTGCTCTTCCAAGCCTTTATCTGGCATAGACAGTGGCGGAACGTGCAAGTCTTGGTAGACCACGGGGCTAACGTTAATGGCCTATCGCAACAGGGTTCAATCCTATATGACTACGCATCATCAGGGGGATTTGAACAAGCATATTGGCTCTTGCAACGAGGTGCCGATCCGAGAACTGGGACTTTAATCAAACAACCTCTCTCTCCGGCTCCTCCGCGATACCTAATCGTCGAGAGCATTTTCTGGTATCCAACCAATCCCAAGGATGTGGTTGGAATCGAGTGGCAGCGTAAGTGTCAGCAATGGTTGCTTCAACACGATTTCAAGCGGCCACCTTTGCCCGATGCGTACCGTGACATGCGGAAATCTTTCGGCTTGCCGTACGAAGAAAAAAATATTCCATTGCTGTAAATCCATCGATCAAGGAGCGATGTCATGCCGACGGATCCGCAACACGAACAGGTGCTGCTGCAGCAACGGCGTGCCAGTGGTGATCCCTCCCAGCATCAGGAGGCGGCACAGTTACAGAAGCTCTACCACGATCGCCAGATGGGTGATCTGGCCGCTGATGTCTATGCCGCCGCCAAAGGCGTAGACAATCCACCGCCGGGCTGGATACGCGCCAGCGAGCATCCAGAGTTGTTGCATCAATATGCACCGCAACTACACATGACAGCCTTCGAACTCAGAAGAGTCTTGCATCCGGATAACTCAGGCTTCCGCGCCGAAATCTATCTGCCCGACCCCAAGGTGCTCGGTCCCGGCTACCAGCCCGTGGTCGCCTTCAAGGGTTCCTCGGGCGATGTGATGACGTCCGACCGCAAGCTGCACGACACCACCAAGGAAGATTTTCTCGCCAACAATTTTCCGCAGTCTGTTGGCATGGAGACCGACTATTACGACCGCGCGATGAAGTTGGCAAGCGATTTGAAGGTCGGCGACCTCCAGTTTGAACTCACCGGCCATAGCTTGGCCGGCGGTATGGCCTCTGCCGCGTCGGCGGTTACCGGGAACCACGCGACGACCTGGAATGCGGCGGGCCTAAGCCCCGAAACCGCCCGGCGTTTCGGCGAGCAAAATGGCGTGGCCGTCTATAACAACGAACAACTCAAACCGCTGGTCACCGCGTATCAGGTGCAAGGCGAACTGCTGAGCGATGGCGTCCAGGGCAATGTCCATCGCATGGACGTCATCCAGCGCGCCGAAGTCGGCGGCCTACTGAAAGAGACCAGCCAGTTGATGAACGCGCTGCCGCAAGGCCGCGAGCTGCTCAAGCAGCAGATGGGCAAGGACATGCCGCCCGAGGCGCAGGCGACAGTGCATGCCTTTGTCGACAAGGTGGCCAGCGGCCATACCGACCAGATGTTGCGCGATTTGCCGCTGGCGGCAGGTACCGTGCAGCCGACGCTGCCCGCGATGACCCACCGCAACCCGGACGATCCGACCAGCCCGCTGGTTCACCGCACGCAAACACCGACGCTCACGGGGGTGACCACGTTGGCTGGGCCGGTGCTGGAGACCTTGTCGATCGCGGCGGCAGGCGCTCATGTGGGTGAGCGTGCGGGGGAGGCCGTGGCGTATGGCGGACACGCGACCGGGCAGGTATTGCATGGCTCCGGCGCCGGTATCCGGGGTGCGGCCGAGTTCGGCGGGCAGGCGCAACGCACCGTCACGCAGGCCGAGGGCGCTATGGCGCAAGCGACCGAGCATTACGCCGGTGCAGCGGCGGCACGGACCGTCGACACCGGCAGCAAAATACTGGCGGACACTGAGGAGGGCTTGGGTCGGACGCAGCAATGGGGCGCGTCGATGGAAGCGGGTCTGCTGCGCGGAGCGGGGAGCGTGCTGCCTCAAGGCGTGCAGAGCTGGGCGAACGAACAGGCGACGCGACTGGATCACGGCGGCGCTGAGTTGCGTCGCGAGTCGCAGGCGCAAGCCGCCGAGCTACGTCGTGAAGGTCAACTGGGTGCGACCGCCATCCGGGGTGCGACGCATGCCCTGGAAGCCGGAACGGGACAGGTCGCAGGACAGGTCGGTCATTTGCAGCACGATGCCATCGCGGGTACCGGCCGTGTCGCCGGCGGAACGTTAGATGCCACAGGCCAGATCGGAAAGCACCACGGCGCGCGCTCCGCTTGCGGGGGCGGGCATGGGAGCGATGGTAGGTCTCAACGCGGCAGCAGCGTTCGAACTTCACCCTTCCAATTTTCCACGTTTGGCCGAGGCCGCGGCGGCGATTACGCAAGGCAAGGGAGCGGCCGATGAAGCGCTCGGTCGCCATTTGATGAAGGCAACCGTCCTTCCGAGTCTGGATGCCCGCATTGAGGCACTCGAAAAGACCGCACGGCAATCGCTGGAACGAACGCATGCGCCCGCTGCTGCGCCTGCGCCGAGCGACCCGCGCCACCCGGATCATCCCCAGCATGCGCAATACGAAAAGGTGCACGGGCTCGTCGCCGACGCGTATGGCAAGCACGGCATGGCGCTCCAGCCCGAGCAACTCGAGCGCGTCACCGCCCAGGTGATGCTGGATGCGCAAAAGCGTCCGGTGAAAGACATCAAGGAAGTCCATCTCAATCCCGATCCCGGTACCCGCCACGTGCACGCGAACAGCAACGTGATGGCGTTCTCCGGTGACCCTCATGCCGTGACCACGCTCCGGTGCAGCACGGATGTGCAGCAGGCGCGGCAGACGCCGCCCGAGCACAACTTCCAGCAACTCGCGCAAGTCCACCAGCAGCAAGCCCAGGTCGCGCAGCAGCAGGCGCAAAACCATACGCAGGGTTCGCCGGGTGGACCGAATGGACCGGGGATGGGCGGGCGGTAATCTCTGATCGACGGAAACAAAAAAGGCCGCGGCATGACCGCGGCCTTTTAGCGCGAACCGAGGCTCGCTTACTTCTTCATCAGTTTCGCGAGGGTCTTGCCGAGGTCGGCCGGCGACTTCACCGTGGTGACGCCGGCCTTCTCCAGCGCGGCGAACTTCGCCGCTGCGGTGCCCTTGCCGCCGGAGATGATCGCGCCGGCATGGCCCATGCGCTTGCCCGCCGGAGCCGATGCGCCGGCGATGAACGACACCACCGGCTTGGTCACGTATTCGCCAATGAACTCGGCCGCGTCCTCTTCCGCGCTGCCGCCGATCTCGCCGACCATGATGATGCCCTCGGTCTGCGCATCGTCCTGGAACAGCTTCAGGCAGTCGATGAAGCTGAGCCCGTTGATCGGGTCGCCGCCGATGCCGATGACCGTGCTCTGGCCCAGTCCTTCGTTGGTGGTCTGGAACACGGCTTCATAGGTCAGCGTGCCGGAGCGCGACACGATGGCGACCTTGCCCGGCATGTGGATGTGACCCGGCATGATGCCGATCTTGCATTCGCCCGGGGTGATGATGCCGGGGCAGTTCGGCCCGATCAGCACGGTTTCCGGATGCTGCTGCAGCACGTTCTTCACGCGCAGCATATCGAGCACCGGAATGCCTTCGGTGATCGCCACGATCACGTGAATGCCGGCGTCGATCGCTTCCAGGATCGAATCGGCCGCAAACGGCGGCGGCACGAAGATCACGGTGGCATCGGCGCCAGTTTCGTCCACGGCTTCCTGCACGCTGTTAAAGACCGGCAGGCCGATGTGCTCGGTGCCGCCCTTGCCCGGCGTGACGCCGCCGACGACCTTGGTGCCGTAGTCCAGCGCCTGCTGCGCGTGGAAGGTGCCCTGCTGGCCGGTGAAGCCCTGCACGATCACCTTCGTATTCTTGTTGACCAAAACGCTCATTCGATAATTCCTCAGGCCTTGGCCGCAGCCACGGCTTTCTGCGCCGCGTCGTTGAGATCGTCGGCCGGCGTGATCGCCAGGCCGGAGTTGGCCAGCAGCTCGCGGCCCTTCTCCACATTGGTGCCCTGCAGGCGCACCACCACCGGAATCTTCAGGCCCACTTCCTTCACCGCGGCGATGATGCCCTCGGCGATCAGGTCGCAGCGCACGATGCCGCCGAAGATGTTGACCAGGATCGCCTGCACCTTGTCGGACGAAAGAATCAGCTTGAATGCCTCGGTGACGCGCTCCTTGGTGGCACCGCCGCCGACGTCGAGGAAGTTGGCCGGCTCGCCGCCCGCCAGCTTGATCACGTCCATGGTCGCCATGGCCAGGCCCGCGCCATTGACCATGCAGCCGATGTTGCCGTCCATCGTCACGTAGTTGAGGTTGTGCTGCACGGCCGCAGCCTCGGCAGCGTCTTCCTGCGAGAGGTCGCGCATCGCGGCCAGGTTCGGGTGGCGGAACTCGGCGTTGTCGTCGGAGTTGACCTTGCCATCCAGCGCGGCGAGGTTGCCGTTTTCGAGGATCGCCAGCGGGTTCAGTTCGACCAGCGCCAGATCCTGCTCGTTGAACAGCTTGTACAGGCCCAGCATGATCTTGCTGAGCTGGCCGACCTGACGCGCGTTGAGATCCATCGCGAAGCCGAGCTGGCGGCACTGGTACGGCTGCAGGCCTTCGACGAAGTCGATCACGATGGTGTGGATGTCTTCGGGCGTTTCCTTCGCCACCTGCTCGATGTCGACGCCGCCGTGCTTGGAGGCGATGAACGAGACGGCCTTGCTGTCGCGGTCGACCAGGATCGACAGGTACAGTTCCTTGGCGATGTCGGTGGCATCGGTGACCAGCACCAGGTTCACCGGCAGTGCGCGACCGGCCGACTGGTAGGTTTCCATGCGGGTGCCGAGCATGCCCTTGGCAGCGGCGCGCACGTCGTCGAGGCTCCTGCAGAACTTCACGCCGCCGGCCTTGCCGCGGCCGCCTGCATGGATCTGTGCCTTGACCATCCACTGTGCGCCACCGAGATGCTTGGCGGCGTCGACGGCGGCGTCGGGGGAACTGGCGACCTTGCCGGGCGGTACGGCGATGCCGTACTGAGCGAACAGCTCTTTGGCCTGGTATTCGTGGAAATTCATTCGATACCTCGAGCGAACGGTAAACGTATCGACCCCTGCAGTGTCCGCAGGGACGGGGGAAACAGCCCGCGAAGTGCGGCGCGCTGCCATTAGCAATGCGCGAACCAGCCCGCGGGCCTGAATCGCGCAATACAGCCGCTTATTTTCGCGTAAGCCGGATGTAATGGGAAGCGCGCCGCCAGCGGCGGCCATCCGCTGGCGCGCACAAATGCCACGGAAAGCCTTGCGCATCACGCTCTGGCGGCGATGCATCTGTCTATACTCGCCCTGCCACCCAGACTATGAGGACTCTGGTGTCCGCCAACGCGCCGACCAGCCCCGCCAGCACACGCTCCGCCACCGACGCGGTACGGCATGAGCTTTACTTCCTCAATTACTTCCGCCTGATCCAGGCGCTGATCTATTTCGCGCTGGCCTACAGCCCGGTGGTGTTGCACTGGCCCAAGCTGGACAATCCCGAGCTGGTGTACTGGCTCACCCCGAGCTACCTGGGCTTCGCGCTGATCGCCTTGCTGCTCACCCGCAGCACGATCGCCTGGGTGAAGCTCGGCGTCTCCGTGGCGCTGGTGGTGGACATCATCGTGGCATTGCTGGCGATCACCGGCATGTCCGACGAGCGCGTCGGCATCGCGATGATGCTGGCGATGAACCTGGCGGCGGGCGCGCTGATCCTGCCGCTGCGGCTGTCCAGCTTTTTCGCCGCGCTGGCTACCGTAGGTATCGTCGGCCACACCTTCCTCGAAAGCTCGCGCGAGCAGTTCGCCGGCGATCGCGAGCTGCTCGAATCCGGCCTGCTCGGGCTGGCCTATTTCACGCTGACCACGCTGTGCTACGTGCTCAGCCGACAGATGCGCGCCACCGAGGCGCTGGCGGAACAGCGCAGCGTCGATCTGGCCAACCTGTCGCAGGTCAACGAGCTGATCATCCGCCGCATGAAGACCGGCGTGCTGCTGGTGGACGACGCCAATCGTATCCACCAGCTCAACGAATCGGCCTGGATGCTGCTTGGCAATCCCGGCGCCGAGCAGCGCGACCTCGGCCAGCTCGCGCCGGAGCTGTCGCGCCGGCTCTACCACTGGATGACCTCCGGCAAGTTGGACGAAACCGCCACCCAGCTGGCCGACGGCGTGCCCGAAGTGGTGCCGCGCTTCAGCCGGCTGGCGCCGAACGATGATTCGAACGTGCTGATCTTCCTGGACGACACCTCGTTGCTGTCGCGCCGCGCAGAAGAGCTCACGCTCAGCTCGCTGGGCCGCCTGTCTGCCTCGATCGCGCACGAAATCCGCAATCCGCTGGCGGCGATCCGCTATTCCGCCCAGCTGCTGGCCGAATCGCCCGACATGAACAGCACTGACCAGCGCATGGTCGAGATCATCAACAACCACTGCACCCGGCTCAACGAAATCATCGAGAACATCCTGCAGCTGTCGCGACGCGAACGCTCGCGGCCGGAAACGCTGGATCTCGGCCACTGGGCCAGCAACTTCGTCGAGGAATACCTGCAGAGCAACGACATCGGTAGCGACTCCCTGCGCGCGGTCAACAACCATGATCCGGTCGCGGCGGTGGCCGATCCGCAGCAACTGCAACAAGTGGTGTGGAACCTGGTGCAAAACGCCTTGCGCTACGGCCGGATCCCCGGCGAGCCGGCCCGGGTGATGGTGGCGACGCGGCGCGGCGAGCACGGCGTGCCGGTGCTCGAAGTGATCGACCGCGGCCCCGGCATCGCGCCCAAGGTCGCCGCGCAGATCTTCGAGCCGTTCTACACCACCCATGAATTCGGTACCGGGCTGGGCCTTTATCTCGCGCGCCAGATGAGCGAGGCCAACCAGGCCGCGCTGGAATATGTACGCGTAGCCGGCGGTGGCAGCTGCTTCAGGCTGACTCTCACCCCGCCCGCGCACCGCGGCCGTGCGGTCGGCGAAGACGCCGCGCGCGCCTGAGTCCAAGGCTCCTGCGGGAATCGGGCCGCGTGCTTCGAACCGCGCTAGGTCGCGCGGACGATCAGACTTACCGGCAGCATCTCGGATTGCGCCGCCTGGCCGTGGATCAGCGCCAGCAGCTTGCGCGCCAGCAGGATACCGCCCTCCTGCCAGTCCTGTCGCACCGAACTCAGCGGCGGCAGGAAACTGGCGCCCAGCGGCATGTCGTCGTAGCCCACCACCGAGACTTCTTTCGGGATCGCATGGCCGAGCTCCAGCGTCGCGCGGATCGCGCCCATCGCCAGCAAGTCGCTGCAGGCGAAGATCGCATCGAAACGCACCTTGCGCGCATGCAGCGAATACACCGCCTCGGCGCCCGAGTCCGGCGTGAAATCGTCGCGCCGCATCAGCAACGGTTTGACGCCATGCAAGGCCAGCGCGTCGACGAAGCCGTTCAGGCGTTGATAGATCTCCGGATGGCTCGGGTTGCCGATAAACACCGGATGGCGCCGGCCCTGCGCGATGAAATGCGCCGCCACGGTCGCGCCGCCGAGCGCATTGTCGCTGCCGACCACGACGTGCGCGTCGCCGGTCGACGAGGCGCCCCACACCACCATCGGCAGACCCAGTTTGTCGAACCGGCGCACCGCATCCTGGTGCACGCCCTGGCCGAGCAGGATCAGCCCATCGGCGGCCTGCACCGCGGCGGCGCTGGCGCCCTGCCGGGTGGTCAGCAGCACGCTGTAGCCGGCCGCGGTCAGCTCCTGCGAAATGCCGCCAAGCAGGATCAGCGGATAGGGATCGAACATGGTGCGGTCGGTGGAGGGCTTCATCTCCACGATCACCGCCACGGTGTGGCTACGCCGCAACCGCAGATTCCGCGCATTGATGTTGAGCTTGTAACCGTGCTGCCGCGCCAGCGCCTGGATGCGCTCGCGGGTCTCCAGATTCACCAGCGGGCTGTCGCTGAGCGCCCGCGACACGGTGATCTTGGACAGCCCGGCCAGCTCGGCCAGATCGGCCATGGTCGGGTTCGACGGACCGGGGCCGCGGCCTGCCGCCTTCTTGTCGCTGCGGCTCAACGCAGCCCCCGTTGGCCTGCACAGCCTTGCCAGGGCCGCGTCGGCAAGGTGCCGGCAAGCGTGCGAGGCATCCCGCGAAAGGCGGCCGCGCCATGGAATGTCCCTTCTCGCCGGTTACTCATCGTCGATCGCCCCTTTCCCTGCAGCATAACCGCTTCATAGACCCGAGCAGTAAATGATATCGATATCTTGATATCGATATCATTTACTGCGATGCTCGCGCCGCCCGCCTGGTTCGTCAAGGCGGCAATCCATCCAACAGCAGGGCATCGGGGCAACACGAGTGGACCATAGAGAGGCGCATTTGCCCGAACAGACGCCTATCGCATCGGCCGGGGTCGATCCATGGCGACTGATTCGCCAGAGCCGCGATCCGGCCGACTTCGCCCAGGATGAAAGCCTGTTTGCGCTGGCCAACGGCGCGCTCGGCGTGCGCGGCGGCCTCGAGGAAGGCTCCAGCCCGAGCCAGGGCAGTTTCCTTTCCGGCGTATGGGAACGCAGCCCGATTGAGTACCACGAGCGTTTCCCCGGCCTGGCAAGGACCACCGATACCCGCGTCCCGGTCGCCGATGGCACGCGTATCCAGCTGGCGCTGGGCGATACGGAAGTTTGGCTGGAGCAAGGCGAGTGGCTGGATTTCTCGCGCGAACTCGATCTGCGCCATGGCTGCTACCGGCGCCGACTGCGCTGGCGCGCGCCATCCGGCATCACCCTGGACATTCGCGCCGAACGACTGGTGGCGCTGGACACCCCCGGCCTGCTGGCGATCCGCTACCGCGTGCGCTCGGTGGACTACAGCGGCCCGATCACTCTGCGCTCCTCGATCGACACGGCGCAGGACGCAGCCGGGCAAGGACACGACCCGCGCATCGGCAGCCGTGTAGATGGCGGCCTGCGCCTGTGCGAGGCGGTGGCCGGGCCCGCTAGCTGTTGGGTGCGCCAGCAGACCACGCATAGCGACATCCGACTGGTCTGCGCGCAGCAGCATGTGCTGCCGGACCAGCACCTGCATTTCCAGCATGCCGCGACCCACGCCCGTGGCGCGATGCAGACCTATGCCGGCAGCCTGCATGCCGGCGAAGAAATCGTGCTCGAAAAATATGTCGCCTATGCCTGGACGCCACCCGGCGGCACAGCCAGCGACGACGCGCTGCTCGACAGCGCCGAACAGATCCTGCGGCAGGCCGTCGCCGCCGGCTACGCGCAGCTGCAAACCACCCAGACCCAGTTATTAGAACGGTTCTGGCGCGACGCGGATTTCGCCATCCATGGCGACGCGGCCAGCGAGCAGGCGCTGCGCTTCAATCTGTTCCACGTGTTCCAGTCGACCTGCCGTGACGGCACCGGCAGCGCCGCCGCCAAGGGACTCACCGGCGAGGGCTACGAAGGCCATTATTTCTGGGACGCCGAGGCCTTCATGCTGCCGGCGCTGGTCGGCCCGGCGCCGGCGCTGGCGCGCGCGATGCTGGCGTGGCGCCACCACACGCTGGACCGCGCCAGGGCGCATGCGCGCGAGATGAACCATCCACGCGGCGCGCTGTATGCCTGGCGCACGATCAGCGGCGACGAATGCTCGGCCTACTTTCCCAGCGGCTCGGCGCAGTACCACATCAATGCCGCGGTGGCCTGGGCGATCCGGCTGTACGTGGACGCCAGCGGCGATCACGAGTTCATGCGCGAGCACGGCGCCGAGATGCTGTTTGAGACGGCGCGCATCTGGCTCGACATCGGTCATTTCAATCCGCGTCACGCCGATGCGCACGGCAATCCCGCGTTCTGCATCCACTCGGTCACCGGCCCGGACGAATACTCCGCCCTGGTCGACAATAACCACTACACCAACCGCATGGCGCAGCGGCATCTGCGTGATGCGGCGGCGACGGCGCGATGGCTGCACGAACATCATCCGGGCGATTACGCCGCGCTGGCCGCACGCATGGACCTGCGGTCCGACGAAGCCGCCGCGTGGCAGCGCGCGGCTGACGCGATGTACCTGCCGGTCGACGCGCGGCTCGGCATCTTCCCGCAGGACGACGCCTTCCTCGACAAGCCGCGCCTGCCGCACTTCGGCGACGGCAAGACCAAGCAGCCACTGCTGCTGAGCATGCATCCGCTGACCATCTATCGGCATCAGGTATGCAAGCAGGCCGACACTGTGCTCGCGCTGGTGCTGGCCGGCGAACCGGTGGACCGCGATGCGAAGCGACGCAACCTCGAATACTACGAAGGCGTCACCGTGCACGACTCCACGCTATCCGCCTGCACCTTCGGCATTCTCGCCGCCGAGGTGGGCCAGGCCGAGAAGGCGTGGCGCTATTTCAACGACAGCCTGCGGGTGGATCTGGACGACCTGCACGGCAACGCCGCGCATGGCGTGCACATGGCCTCGATGGCCGGCAGCTGGCTGGGGCTGACCTGGGGCTTCGGCGGCCTGCGCGTGCTCGACGGCACGCCGACGTTGGCGCCGAGCCTGCCGGCCAGCTGGCAGGGTTACCGCTTCGGCCTGCGCTGGCGCGGCGCACAGCTGCGCGTGGAAGTGGATCGCGGCGGCACGCGTTACACCCTGCTCGCCGGCGAGACGATCGACTTCGTGCATGCCGGCCAGCCACAGCGCCTGCAGGCCGGTGAATCGCGCTACCTGCCGCTGGCGAATGCGCCTGCCCGCCTGCCGCGTCACCTGCGCGCGGTGATCTTCGACCTTGATGGCGTGATCGCCGATACCGCGATCGTGCATCACGCCGCGTGGAAGCAACTCGCCGAAGAGATCGGCGTGCCGTTCGACGACAGCGTGGGCGAACGCCTGAAGGGCGTGGACCGACTTGCCTCGCTGGATATCGTGCTGGAAGGTGCCGACCGCGCCTACACCGCCGCCGAGAAACACGCGCTGGCCGACCGCAAGAATACCTACTACGTCGAACAGATCGAACGCTTCGGCCCGCAACATCTACTGCCCGGCGCCCGCGAGGCGATCGCCGCCACGCGCAGCGCCGGCCTGAAGATCGGCCTGGCCTCGGCCAGCCGCAATGCGCCGCTGCTGCTGCAGCGACTGGGTATCGCCGACCTGTTCGACTACGTGGTCGATGCGGGCCGGATCGAACGCTCCAAGCCCGATCCGGAGATTTTCCTCGCGGCGGCGCGCGGGCTGGATGTGCAACCGGAGGATTGCATGGGCGTGGAAGATGCCGCGGCTGGCATTGCCAGCATCCATGCCGCAGGGATGGCCGCGGTGGGCATCGGCGACGCGCGCGCGCTCGCCGATGCGGACGCGCTCCTGCCGAGCCTCGCCGGGTTCGACATCCGCAGCTTCGTCTCAGATTGAGCAACGAGAAAACAACAAGGCGTGGCCACTCCGGCGCAACACATTCGCCGCAAACGACAGATCAAACATAACTGGTGGGGAGTAACCGCAATGAATAATAAACAGCTGACCCGATTGGCACTATCCACGGCAATCACCGTCACCCTGATGTCTGGCGCCGCGATGGCACAGGACGCGCAGCCGCAGAACGCAGCGCCCGCGGCAACGACGAACAAGAGCACGCAGAAATCCGCCAGCGCCGCCAAAACCCAAACACTGGAACAGGTCGTCGTTACCGGCACCGCTGCTAACGGCGGCGTGAAGAAACTCGATGCCAGCTACTCGGTCACCACCGCCTCGCTGGAACAGATCAAGGAGGCCAACCCGAAGAGCTCGGCCGACCTGCTGAAGATGTCGCCCGGTGTGTTCCCGGAATCCTCCGGCGGCCAGACCGGCGCCAACATCGAGGTGGCCGGCTTCCCCGGCGGCGGCGATGCGCCGTACGTTACCTTCCAGCTCAATGGTTCGCCGCTGTACCCGATGTCGACGCTGTCGTTCATGGACAACTCTTCGATGTTCCGCCTCGACGATACCATCGACCGTCTCGAAGCGGTGCAGGGCGGCCCCGCCGTGCTGTACGGCAGCGGCCAGCCCGGCCTCACCGCCAACTTCATCCTGCGCGAGGGCACCGACACGCCGTCGGGTGACATCGGCCTCACCTACGGTTCCGAAGGCCTGGTTCGCCTCGACGGCTTCTATGGCTTCAAGATCGCTGACAACTGGTACGGCAGCATCGGCGGCTTCTGGCGCAAGTCCGATGGCGTGCGCGATCCGCAGTTCGACGCCGACAAGGGCGGCTCGCTCACCGCCACATTGACTCACGACTTCGACAACGGCTCGCTGATGTTCTATGCGCGCGACCTGAAGGACCACAACCAGTTCGTCACCGACACGCCGATCCTCAATACCGGCAAGGGCGATTTCTCCAACTACCCTGGCTTCAATGCGCTGACCGGCACGTTCGGCAGCAAGGCCGACCAGTACGCCTTCCTGCAGACCACGCCCTGCTACACCACCGGCTGCACGCCTGGCGGCATTCCGCTGAACCTGGCCAAGGGCCGCGGTGCCGACGTGCACTCGGTCGGCGGCAATCTGGATCTGGACTTCGGCAATGGCTGGTCGCTGTCGGACAAGTTCAACCTGACCGCCGGCCAGATGAATACGATCTCGTACTTCAGCACCGGCAATAATCCGACCACGCTGGGGAACTACATCTCGACCGCCGCGACCGCGGCCGGCCTGCCCGCCGGCCTCACCGCCACCGCCAACTACACCGATGGCAGCGGCGCGGCCGACATGAACCAGAACGTCACTACCCAGGGCCTGTGGTACGTGCACAAGCGCATCGAAGGCGCCACCAACGAATTCCACCTGAGCAAGGAGTTGTTCGAGGGCAATACGCTCACGGTCGGCAACTACACCGCGGTCTATAACGACCACGACACCTGGTACCTCAACGGCACCCAGCTGCTGCAGGCGAAGAACAATCCGAAGCCGATCGGCGTCACCCTCAGCAACGGCGACGTGCTCAGCAGCTCGCAGGGTTTCGTCAGCCCGGCGAACACCGCGATCCGCGAGGCATGGAACGCGGTGAACACCGCGTTCTTCCTCACCGACAGCTGGAAGGTCGATAACTGGCTGTTCGATGCCGGCGTGCGCGTGGAGCACCAGGACGCCAACGGCCGCATCCAAAACACTGCCACCGGTGATCTGGACGACAACCCGGCCACGCTCTACAACAACAACGCGACCTACCTCACGTCCGGCTACCAGCACATCGATTATTCGAAGACGGCACCGTCGTGGACGATCGGCGCCAACTACGAATTCAACGACAGCATGAGCGCCTACGTGCGCATCAACGACGGCGTGCACTTCCCCGGCTTCGACGATCTGCGCGGCCTGTCCAGCACGCCGGTGCAGAAGATCCACAACATGGAACTCGGCTTCAAGTACCAGTCCGACTGGATCTATGCCGACGTCAGTGCCTACCGCCGGCTGTTCTACGGCGTGCCGTACACGATCACCACCGACCAGGGCCAGCAGACCTTCGTGTATGCCTCGGCTACCAAGGGCCTCAACTTCCAGACCACCATCAAGCCGTTCGAGCATGCCTCGATCGCGCTCACCGGCGACTGGATGAACGGCAAATACACGCACTACAACAGCTGCGTGAACTACGTGGCGCAGGACGGCAGCGCGCAGTGCGCAAGCATCAACGGCATGCAGCTGCAGCGTCAGCCGCGCTTCCAGGCCCGCGTCACACCCGCCTACGAAGTGCCCACCGACTGGGGCAACCTGAAGTTCTGGGTGACCTATGAATATGTCGGCAACCGCTATGGCGACCTGATCGAACAGCAGCCGTTGGGCAACTACTACGATCTCAGCTTCGGCGCCAACGCGGACATCGGCCAGCACTGGGATCTCAGTCTGCAAGGCACCAACATGACCAACCAGATCGGCATCACCGAGGGCAACTCGCGCTTGTTCGGCTTTGCCAGCACCGGCGGCGTGATCCTGGCCCGCTCGATCGAAGGTCGCGAGGTGAATTTTCAGGTGAAGTACAAGTTCTAAGCTGCAATCCGGCCCGTCGTTCCGGCGCGATCCGGAACGACGGGAACAGACCGTTCGCGCTGGCCGCCTTTCCGCGCGGCCAGCGCGCAACACGCGACAAGCAGGCATCCATGAACCGAATCCGCATGATCGTTGCGCTGGCGCTGATCTACATGATCTTCGCGATCCTGCTCAACAGCGTGGGCACGGTGATCCTGCAGTCGATGGCCACCTTCGGCATCGACAAGCCCACGGCCAGCGCGCTGGAACGCTACAAGGACCTGACCATCGCGGTCACCTCGTTCCTGGTCGCCTCGTTCATTCCCTTGCTCGGCTACCGGCGCTCAATGATGCTGGCGCTGGCGATCCTCGCCGGTGGCTGCGTGCTGATGCCGCTGTATCCAAGTTTTCTCACCACGCGGCTGTTGTTCGCCTGCGTCGGCGTTTCGTTCGCGCTGGCCAAGGTCGGCGTGTATTCCTCGATCGGCCTGCTGACCGCCGACAAGACCGCGCATTCGCGGCTCACCAATACCATCGAAGGCCTGTTCATGGTCGGCGTGCTGATTGGCAACTGGCTGTTCAGCGCGTACGTGGACTCGGCGCACCCAGGCAACCCGGTGTGGTTCCACGTCTACTGGTTGCTGGCCGGCCTGTGCGTCGCGGTCATCGCGCTGCTGGCCACCAGCCAGCTGGACGAGAGCGCCGCGCACGCGCACGGCCACAACAACTCGTTCGCCGATTCGCTGCTGGAAATGCTGCGACTGTTCGTGCGCCCGCTTGTCTATGTGTTCCTCGCCTCGGCGTTTCTGTCGGTGCTGATCGAGCAGAGCTTCAGCACCTGGCTGCCGACCTTCAACAACGAGATTTTGAAACTGCCGAACGCGATGAGCATCCAGTTCGCTAGCATTCTCGCCGGCATGACCGCGCTCGGCCGCATCGGCGCCGGCATCGTGCTCAAGCGCGTGCGCTGGCACGTGCTGCTCAATGTCTGCGTGGTGGCGATGGGCGTGCTGGTGATCGTGGTGCTGCCGCTGGCGCGCGGCGTGACCGCGCGTGCCGATGTCGGCTGGCTCGACGCACCGGTGGCGGCCTATCTGATTCCGCTGATCGGCCTGCTGATGGCGCCGATCTATCCGGTGATCAATTCGGTGGCGCTGAGTTCGTTGCCGAAACCTATGCATGCGGCGATGACCGGACTTATCGTGGTCTTCTCCGCCCTGGGCGGCACGCTGGGCTCGTACATCACCGCGCGGGTGTTCTCGAGCTTCGACGGCATCCACGCATTTTATTTCTCGCTGGTGCCGATGAGCCTGATCCTGGTCACGCTGTTCTTCTTCAAGCGCGAAACCGAACGCAATGCAGACCCGGGCGCCGCGGCGACGGAGCGCACCACATGAGCCTCACCCGCCGCGAATTCCTCGCCGCCGGCATCGCCGCCGCCGGCACCGCGCTGACCACCGAACTGGCCGCGGCCGCAGCGACCGACAAAGAGGCGCCCGTCCGCACGGCACCACACAAACGCAACGTGCTGCTGATCGTCGCCGACGACCACGGCTATGACCTGGGCTGCTGCGGCGGGACGGTGAAGACGCCGACGCTCGACCGGCTCGTGCGCGAAGGCAGCCTATTCACCGATGCCTTCGCGGCGGTGTCCTCGTGCAGCTCCAGCCGCGCCACGCTGTACACCGGGCTGTATGCGCACACCAACGGCATGTACGGGCTGAGCCACGACGTGCACAACTTCTCGCTGCTCGAGAACGTGAAGACGCTGCCCTGGATGCTGAAGCAGGCCGGCTACGCGACGGCGATCGTCGGCAAGCTGCACGTGAAGCCGGAGGCCGCGCTGGCCTACGACGACTGGCTGCTGCCCGAGCAACCGGGCAACCGTGACGTCGCCGCGATGGGCCACGCCGCCGGTCGCTGGATGCGCGCACAGGGCGACCAGCCTTTCTTCCTCACGGTCGGCTACAGCGACCCGCACCGCGCCGGCGATCGCTCGCAATTCGGCAACACCCGCGACTGGCCCGAGGTGACGCGCGAACGCTACGCGCCGGCCGACGTGCTGATTCCCTCGCACCTGCCCGACCTGCCGGGCGTGCGCACGGACCTGACGCAGTACTACGAGGCGGTGAGCCGGCTCGACAGCGGCATTGAGATCCTGCTGCGCGAACTCGCGTCATCGGGACATGCCGACGACACGCTGGTGATCTACCTCAGCGACAACGGCCGGCCGTTTCCCGGCGCCAAGGATAACCTCTACTACGAAGGCATCCGCCTGCCGCTGATCGTGCGCGCACCCGGCCAGCACCAGCGCGACGTGCGCTGCCGCGCGATGGTCAGCTGGATCGACATCACGCCGACGATCCTCGATTGGACCGGTGTGCAGGCGCCCGGCGACTATCATTTCTCGCCGCTGCCGGGACGCTCGCTGCTACCGATTCTGGAGACGCCCGATCCGACCGGCTGGGACCGCGTGTTCGCCACGCATTCGTTCCACGAGATCAACCAGTACTACCCGACCCGTTCGTTGCGCACGCGCCGCTACAGTTATTTCCACAACCTCGAGCCAAGCCTGAGCGTGCCGGTGGCCAGCGATGTGGCGCTGTCGCCGAGCTGGCTGGCGATCACGTCCACGCCAGGCGCGAAACTTGGTCAGCGTTCGCTTGCCGCCTTCCAGCATCGACCGGCGGAAGAGTTGTACGACCTCAGCGCCGATCCCGGCGAAGTGCACAACTTGGCCGATGATCCCGCGCATGCGCTGGTACTCGCCGACCTGCGCCAGCAACTCGCCGCATGGCGTACGGCGACGCATGATCCCTGGATGGCCGGCGTCACCGATCCGTTCGGCCCCGCGCATTGAGCATCCGTTTTCCGAGAGCATGATGACCCCACGACCCCGTTCCCTATTGCGCGGCCTCGCGCTGACTTTCCTGCTGATCGGCACCCACGTCGCCGCGAGCGACAGCGATCCTAGCTTCATGCTCAGCGCCGACGCGAAGAACTTCGATAACTATTTCCCGAGCTATCTGGCGAACGGCTATTTCTCCACGATGACTTCGGTTCGCGGCACCGAGAGCAACCTCGCCTACATGGTCGCCTTCATGGACTATGCGAAAGGCGACATCGCGCGACCCGCGGCGATTCCCGGCTGGAGCGGCATCGACTACGGCACTTATCGAATCGGCACCGGCAAATCCAGCGCCGGCGAGTTCTGGCTCAACCGCACCCTGCTCAGCGAAAAGTCGTTCGGCGACTACCGGCAGACGCTGGACATGCACGACGGCACGCTCAGCACGCGCTACCGCTACACCGACGACAGCGGCAAGCAGACCGGCATCGTGGTCACTACCTTCGTCAGCCAGGCGGATACGCACCTCGCCGCCACACGCATCGCGATCACCCCGGCGTTCGACGGCACCGTGCAGCTGTCGTTTCCGTTGCAGTCGTGGGCGCCGCATCAGCCGCGCTTTCCGATCGGCACGATGAGCGGCGACGAGATGCTCGCTACTGTCGCCGCGCACAACCTGTCGGTGACCGAGCCGGTGAACTACCGCACCGCCGACCGCGCGCCCGTGTGGTACCACGGCGATACCCACGTATCGAATTTCGATGGCGATCCGAAAGACCGAACCCTGTGGCTGGACGGCCAGGCCGAGCAGGGCCTGCACATGGCCGAGGCGGCGGCGATCGAATTGCCGCAGCAGCTCAAGCCCAGCGATGTCGTGCTCGACCGCGGCGCCTACCAGCTCGCGCTGCTGGTGAAGCTGCCGGTGCGCAAGGGTCAAACCTATACCTTCAGCAAGTACGTCGCGATGTCGCGCGAGAACTGGGGTGGCGATGCGAAGGCAACGACGCGACTGGCCACGCAGGCACGCGCGACCGGCTTCGAGCGCCTGCTCGCCGCGCACAAGGACGCATGGCATGCGCTGTGGCAATCGGACATCGTGATCGACGGCGACCCGCAGGTGCAGCAGGCGGTGCATTCCGACCTGTATTACCTGCTGTCCAACTCGACCACCGGCACCGCCTGGCCGATGGGCGCCTGCGCGCTGACGCCGAATTACGCCGGCCATGCGTTCTGGGATTCCGACTCGTGGGTCTTCCCGGCGCTGCTGCTGCTGCATCCCGAGCGTGCCAAGCCGATCGTAATGTTCCGTGAGCGTACCCTGCAGCCGGCGCGCGAGCGTGCGATCCAGTACGGCGCCAAGGGCGCGATGTATCCGTGGGAGGCCGATCCGGAAACCGGCGTCGACCACACGCCGCATTTCGCCTATGGCGTGTTTCGCGAGATTCACGTCAACGCCGACATCGCCATCGCGCAATGGCAGTACTACTTGGCCAGCGGTGACGAGGCGTGGCTGAAGGAACATGGCTGGCCGGTGATCCGCAAGGTCGCGCAGTTCTGGACCAGCCGCGTCACCTACGACAAAGCGCACGACCGCTACGAGATCCACCACGTCACCTCGCCGGACGAAGCCTACGACGACGTGCCGAACGACTCCTTCACCAACGCCGCCGCGGCGAAGGCGCTCGCCATCGCCACGCAGGCGGCGCAACGGGTCGGCGAAACGCCTGATCCGCAATGGGCGACCATCGCGAAGAAGATGTTCATCCCGTTCGATGCGAAGGCGCAGCGCCATCTCGATTTCGACGCCAGCGTGCCGCACGACAAGATCACCTGGATGGGCTCGTCGTTGGCCTGGCTGATGTATCCCAACCTCGACCTGCCGATGACGCCGGAAGTGCGCAAGAACGATTTCGCCTTCCAGCTCAGCGAGCTCAAGGTGCACGGCAACGACCCGAACGAAATGATGATGGTAATGCTCGCCACCGCCGCTGCCGAACTGGGCGACGGCGATACCGCTGGTGCATGGATCCAGCGCAATCTCGTCGGCTTTCTGAAGGCGCCCTACAACGTGCGCAGCGAGACCGCGGCGAACAACGCCGGCTACATCCTCGCCACCTCGGCCGGTTTCGTGCAGAGCCTGGTCTATGGCCTCAGCGGACTGCGCATCGAGGACGGCGGCCTGGTGCAGGCCTATGCGCCGGCGCTGCCGCCGACGTGGAAATCGCTGACCCTGAAGCGCGTGAGCTTCCGCGGCAAGCGCTACGACATCACCATCGATCACGATGCCGCCGGCAAGGCCAGGCTCATCCGCACCGAACTCTAGCCAGGTATCGCAAGCCGATTCGTCGCGACGCCTCGCGACGATCGGCCATCCCATCGATCCACCATCGGGAGTCCACGCCATGTCCGCACTGCGTTCCGCCCTTCGCTTGGCCCTGTGCTCCGGCCTGGCCATGCCGCTGCTGGCCGCTGCGGCGGACACTCCCGCCGGCACCGTCGTACATGCCGACGACAGCGTGAGCGTGCCCGCCTCCACCGTGCCGTATTCCAGTTACGCCTCGCCCGAGGCACGCAAGCAATTCCAGATCATGCGCGCGCAAAGCGAAAAGGCGCCGCCGCTGGCGCTCGCCCTCGCCACTGGTATCGAGCCTAGCCGCAGCTACTACGACAAGATCAACAGCGACCGCGCCGAGCGCATGCAGAAGCTTTATCCGGTGGCGATCCATGCCGAGACGATCGGCGGCGTGCCCACCGATGTCGTGCTGCCGGCGCAAGGCGTCGCCAAGGCGCAGCAGCGACGCGTGCTAATCAACCTGCATGGCGGCGCCTTTCTGTGGGGCGCACATAGTGGCGGCCTGGTCGAATCGATTCCGATCGCCAGCCTCGGCCGCATCAAGGTGGTCAGCGTGGATTATCGGCAGGGGCCGGAGCACGTGTTCCCGGCTGCGAGCGAAGATGTCGAGGCGGTCTACCGCGCGCTGCTCAAGCAGTATCCGGCGAAGAACATCGGCATCTACGGCTGTTCCGCCGGTGGCTTCCTCACCGGCGAGGCGGTCGCCCGCATCATTAGCCGGAAGCTGCCCGTGCCCGGCGCGATCGGCACGTTCTGCGGCTCGCTGACCGAACTCGACGGTGATTCCGCGTATGTGGCGCCACCGCTGTCCGGCGACCCGGTCTCGCAAGGGCCGCCCCGGCTTTCCGACCTGCCTTATTTCAAGGGTGCCAGCACGAGCGATCCCCTGGTGTTCCCGGCCCGCTCGCCGGCCATGCTGGCGAAATTTCCGCCGACCCTGCTGATCACCGGCACGCGTGACTTCACCATGAGCTCGGTGCTGCAGAGCCAGCGCCTGCTCGCCAATGCCGGCGTCGATACCGAGCTGCACGTCTGGGACGGCATGTGGCATTCGTTCTTCTCCGATCCCGAGCTGCCCGAATCGAAAGAAGCCTACGCGACGATGGTGCGCTTCTTCGACCACCGGCTGGGTCGCTGAAGAGGAAGCATCGGGTCACAAATCGAACGGCCTGACGGCGTCAGGCTTTGCCCTGTGCGGCGCCGGCGGGTATCCTCCAAAAGATCACCTTTCTCACGGCATGCCATGAGCCAACAGACCGTTCTGGTCATCGACGACGAGCGTGACATCCGCGAACTGCTGACCATTACGCTGGGTCGCATGGATTTGCAGGTCGATGCCGTCGGCACCCTGGCAGACGCCCGCCGCGCGCTATCCGAGCGCACCTATGATTTGTGCTTCACCGACATGCGCCTGCCCGACGGCAGCGGTCAGCAGATCATCGAACTGATCGCGGCGAACCACCCGGACACGCCGGTGGCCATGGTCACCGCCTACGGCAACGTCGATGCGGCAGTCACCGCGCTGAAGGCCGGCGCATTCGATTTCGTCTCCAAGCCGGTCGACCTGCAGATGCTGCGGCAACTGGTGCGTACCGCGCTCAAGCTGGCCGAAGAAAAGCGCAGCGGCGGCAGCCATCCGGCGGCTGGCGATTCCAGCGACCGCCTGATCGGCGCATCGGCGCCGATGCAACAGGTGCGCGCCACCATCGGCAAACTCGCACGCAACCAGGCACCGGTATACATCGCCGGCGAATCCGGCGTCGGCAAGGAACTGGTCGCCCGGCTGATCCACGAACAAGGGCCGCGCGCCAGCGGGCCATTCATCCCGGTGAACTGCGGGGCGATCCCCACCGAGCTGATGGAGAGCGAGTTCTTCGGCCATCGCAAGGGCAGCTTCAGCGGCGCGCATGCGGACAAGAACGGCCTGTTCCAGGCGGCGCACGGCGGCACGCTATTCCTCGACGAGGTCGCCGAGCTGCCGCTGCACATGCAGGTGAAACTGCTGCGCGCGATCCAGGAAAAAGCCGTGCGCGCGATCGGCGGCCGCGACGAGATCCCGGTCGATGTGCGCATTCTCTCGGCCACGCACAAGAACCTTTCCGCGCTGGTCGATGCTGGCCAGTTCCGACAGGATCTGTTCTACCGCATCAACGTGATCGAACTGCGCGTGCCGCCGCTGCGCGAGCGTCGCGGCGACGTCGCGCTGCTGGCCGCCTTCATTCTGCGCCAGCTGGCCAGTAAGAATGGCCAGCCGCCGGGCCAACTCACGCCCGCCGCCAGCGAGGCACTGGAAAGCTACGATTTCCCCGGCAACGTGCGCGAACTGGAAAACATTCTCGAACGCAGCATGGCGATGTGCGACGGCGAGGTCATCGACGTGGCCGACCTGGCGCTGCCGCAGCGCACGCCGCGTGCTGCCGAGCCGACGACCGCCGCGGCGAATCCCACCCTCGCAGCGCAGCCCGCCGCCGCCAACCCCGCGGGGCATGAAGCGGTGCCGCTGGACGACTACATCAGCAGCCTCGAGCGCAGCGCGATCATCAAGGCGCTGGAAGAATCGCGCTACAACAAAACCGCCGCCGCGCGGAAACTCGGCATCACCTTCCGCGCCCTGCGCTACAAGCTGAAGAAGCTCGGCATCGACTGAGCACCTGTTCAAAATCTGCGGCGGGCGCATGTGTTCTTCGGCGACCTGGCTTGCCTGCGGCGGGCTTTCGTTCTCTTGGAGAGGGGTTTCGGGCGCCTGCGGCGCCCGAGTCACTTTTCTTTGCTGGCCCAAAGAAAAGTAACCCAAAGAAATGGCCTTGTGAGCACGTCGGGGCCAAGAGCGGGTGCGCTCTCGCTTTGCCGACGGAGTTCGCTACTCACAGAGTCGTTGCCGCCGCTATACCGCGACCGCTCGGGAGCCATGGCAAGGGAGATGGAATAGCAACTTGAAGTTGCAGTTGCACACACGCCTCATGGGGCAGCCTGGCGATGCGCAGCGAGCCAGGCTTTCCTCGCCTCGATCAACGAGCGCTCGCGGCATAGCGGCGGCAGCTCCTCTTGAGTAGTGTCTTGGCAGACAAAGCGTGACCTCGCCTGCTTGTATCCCTCACCG
>Ga0302314_10000940_pt1 | contig 54416 bp, 50 predicted proteins | sample III_Palsa_N2_3_FD_200533 | JGI IMG/M metagenome (GOLD analysis project Ga0302314, IMG submission 200533) | Peat permafrost microbial communities from Stordalen Mire near Abisko, Sweden - III_Palsa_N2_3 | ecosystem: Environmental > Terrestrial > Soil > Palsa > Peat permafrost | place: Sweden... | reverse complement strand
CTGCACACGGTCAAGGGCGTCAATGCGCTGTTCGATCTGTCGCGCTCCGGCGGTCGCTGGCACGCCACCGTCAAGCCCTGGTACTACGGGGCGTTGATGTTCGCGCAGGCCGCGCCGGCCGGCTCACGGCTGCTGCGGGTCACGAACGGGACCCTGACCGGCACGCGGGTGTGGGCGACGCGCGGCACCGATCACCTCGTGCGCGTGCTGGTGATCAACGACAACATCGGCTCGAGCGCGCGGGTGCTGGTGCGCAACCCCGCCGGCTACGGACGGCGACCGGGCACGCTCGAGCTGCTGCGAGCCTCCGGCGCATACGCGACAAGCGGCGTCACGCTCGGCGGCCGCAGCTTCGGGCGCACCACCACCGGGACCCTGCGGCCACCGGTGACGAGCGTCGTGAGTCGCCGAGCTGGCGGGTACGCCGTGACGCTGCCGCCCGCCAGCGCGGGCCTGCTGACGCTGGCACCGGGTGGCTGACGTCGTGCGCGCCGCCCGGCAAACGGCGATCGTCCAGCTGCGCAGCGTGGCCGTCGCGCTGGCCGTCGCCGGGCTGCTGCCGACCTCGCTCTGGACCGGCGCGGCCAGCGCGGCGCCGGCGACCGTGACTGTCTCGGCAAAACCCGTGACCCGCCCGCGCCCCGGCGACTTCGTCGGTCTGGCGTTCACCTACAGCGCGCTGGCACTCTGGTCTCACAGCGGGCCGGCGGATCCGGTGCTGGTGCGGCTGATCCGCAACCTGACGCCGACCGGGCGGCCATCGCTGCGGATCGGTGGCGAGAGCGCCGATCGCAGCTGGTGGCCGATCGCCGGCTACCGCCAACCGATCGGGATCACCTACGACCTCGGACCGGCGTGGACGGAGATCGCCCGTCGACTGGCCCAGGCGACGAACGCGCAACTGCTGCTGGGACTCGAGCTCGAGGCTGATCGACCGGAGATCGACAAGATCGAGGCGCGCGAGCTGCTGCGCCGGATCGGCCGCCGCTACATCCAGTCGCTGCAGATCGGCAATGAGCCGCAGCTGTACACCGGGATCCCGTGGTACAAGATGGTCCGCGGCCGCCCGGTCGTCTGGTACAGCCCGGTCGGGACGCCCGTCTACGCGCGCCGGCGGCCCTACCAGCCGTCGCAGTTCGTCGCCGAGGTGGCGCGCATCCTGCGGGTGATCCCGAACTATCCGATCGCCGGACCGGAGTCGAACAAACCTGCTTGGACGCAGGCATTCACGCGGTTCCTCGTGCCCGGCGGCCGCGCGACGACGCTGACCACCCACGCCTACGGCGTCAACGGCTGCGACAAGAATCGTCGGTCCGAGGTCTATCCGAGCGTGCCCAACATGCTCAGCCTGCGCGCGTCCCGGGACCTGCTGCGCGGGATGGCGCGCTACATCGCGCTCGTGCATCGGCGCCATGGCAGGTACCGGATCGATGAGATGGGAGCGGTCACCTGCACCGGCCCGGCGGGCGTGTCGGACAGCATGGCCAGCGCCTTATGGGCGGTCGACGCGCTGTTCGACGCCGCCCGCCAGGGAGTCGACGGCGTCAACTTGCACACCGATTACGCGCGGATCAACCAGCTGTTCTCGCTGAGGTCCAGCAATGGCCGCTGGCGCGCCACCGTGCTGCCGATCTACTATGGCGCGCTGCTGTTCGCGCACGGCGATCCGGCCGGCTCGCGGCTGCTCGGCGTCGAGCATGGCTCCACGCCCACGCTGCGCGTGTGGGCCAGCCGGGGACGCGAGCAGGTGCGGATCACGCTGATCAACGACAGCCTCAAGCGGCGCGCGACTGTCCGGCTGCGACTGCCGGCCGGACTGCGATCGGCGGGCGGGACGATCGTGCGGTTGCAGGCTCGCGGGGGTGCGTACGCGACGCGCGGGGTCAGGCTCGGCGGCCGGAGCTTTCAGACGACCACGAGCGGGAGCCTGCCCCGGCCGCATCTGCGGACGCTCCGCGCTCGCCATGCCAGGTTGACGGTCCACCTGCCGAAGGGCAGCGCCGCGCTGGTGACGCTGCGCCGCTTCGCCACCGGGTGTCCCGCCAAGTCGAAACGGTGTCGCGGCCGCCGCGACTGAACCGGCGGCGAGACCGCCGCGCCACCCTGAGGGGGCCCGCAGGCCGGCCGGCGCCTACCGGCCCGCCAGCAGCCGCGGGCGCAGCGCGGACAGCTCGGCCCACGAGCGGGTGTTGAGGACCGCGGTGGGGCCGAGCCAGGCGCGGCGCGCGGTCGCGATCCCGTAGCGGACGACCTCGAAGCCGCCGGTGCGGTGGGCGTCTGAGTTGATCACGATCCCGACTCCGGCCTGCGCGGCGGCGCGAGCATGGGGGTCGTCAAGGTCACGGCGAGCCGGGCTCGAGTTGATCTCGAGCATCGTGTGCGATCGGCTCGCGGCCTCGAGCACGCCCTCGAAGTCAAGCTCGTACGGTGTCCGGCGCTCGATCTTGCGTCCGGTCAGGTGCCCGATTACGTCGACCAGCGGGTTTTCAACCGCACGCACGATCCGTTCGGTCATCGCCGTGGCGTCCATCCCGAACGACGAGTGCACGGACGCGACCACCCAGTCCAGCTCGGCGAGCACGTCGTCGTCGTAATCCAGTGACCCGTCGGGCGCGATGTTGACCTCCGAGCCGGTCAGCAGCGTGATCCCGTTGACCTCGTCGGTGCCAGACAGCGACCGGATCGCCTCGATGTGTTCGCTCAGGCCCTCCGGATCCAGCCGTGTGCCGACGACCGCCGAGTGGTCGGTGATCGCCAGGTAGTCGTAGCCAGCTGCGCTCGCCGCGCGCGCCATCTCCTGGATCGACGCGGTCCCGTCGGAGGCGGTCGTGTGGCAGTGCAGGTCCCCACGCAGGTCCGATGCCTCAATCAGTTGCGGCAGCTCGTGGGCAGCCGCGGCCTCGAGCTCGCCGCGGTTCTCGCGCAGCTCAGGCTCGATGTAGTCCATCCCGAGCAGCCCATACACCTGCTGCTCGGTCTCGCAGCGGTGGGTCTCGCCGGTCATGTCGTCGAGCACGCCGTATTCGGAGACGTGCAGGCCCTTGCGGACCGCGGCCGCCCGCAACGCCATGTTGTGCTGCTTGGAGCCCGTGAAGTGCTGCAGCAGGTTGCCGAACTGGTCAGGCGAGACGATTCGCACGTCGACGTCGAGGCCGGTGTGAGTCCGCAGCCGCACGCCGGCCTCGCCGGGCTTGTTGGATGACTCCACCAGCTCGAGCTGGGACGCCGCGATGGCCAGCGCCAGCGGGTCGTGCGCGGTCGCGATCACGTCGAGGTCCTTGACCGAGTCGGTCATCCGCCTGGCCGATCCGGCGAGCTGCACCCGCTCGGAGGCCTCGTGCTCGCGCAGCGCCGCGACGAGCTGGTCGGCGATCGTCAGCGCGCGGTCGAGCACGGTCCGGCTGCCGGCGCCGTTCTCGCCTGCCGCGGCGGCGCGTGCGCGCGCGGCTTCGGCGGCGGCCAACAGCGTCTGCTCGGCCTTCGGACCGAACCCCTTGAGCTCCCGGATCCGGTGCGCGGTCGCCGCCTGTTGGAGCGCGTCGAGCGAGTCGATCCCGAGCTCCTCGTACAGTCGGCGCGCACGCTTGGGGCCGAGTCCGGACAGGTGGGTCAGCTCCAGCAGGCCCGCCGGAAACTTGGCGCGCAGCTTGACCGTCGCGGGGATCTCGCCGTCGTCGGCCAGCGCGAGCACCTTCTCCTGGATGATCGCGCCGACGCCCGCCAGCTCGGTCGCCCGCCCCTCGCGGGCGAGCGCGGTGACCGACACGGTCGCGTCCCGAATGGCCTTGGCGGCGTTACGGTATGCGACGATCCGGTAGATCACCGCGCCATCGAGCTCGCTCAGGTCCCCGAGCTCGTCGAGAGCCTCAGCGATCTCCGAGTTGGTGGGGTCGGTCATCCTGACCCTTCAGATTAGTCCTGCAGTTGGCGCACGGGAGCTCGGCGGGCCTGAGTCCGCGACTCGCTATACTTTTTGAAGCAACCAACAAGGAGACAGACATGGCTGGCGCCGTCAGAGAGGTAACTGACAACAATTTCCAGGCCGAGGTGATCGAGTCCGATGTTCCGGTGCTCGTGGACTTCTGGGCCCCGTGGTGCGGGCCGTGCCGAGCCGTCGCACCGGTCGTCGAGGAGATCGCGAACGAGCGCGGAGACGCGCTGAAGGTCGTCAAGCTCAACATCGACGACAACCAGAAGACCGCGGTTCAGTACAACGTCATGTCGATCCCGACGCTGATCCTGTTCAAGCACGGTGAGGCGGCCAAGACGGTGATCGGGGCCTACCCCAAGAAGAAGCTCGAGTCAGAGCTGGAGCCGGCGCTGGCCTAGCGCGAGTCGGCCGACCACCCGCGGCGAGCGGGCGGGCGTCGAGCGCTCAGCGGCCCGCGCGCGGCACCGTGGGGCTCGGCAGGCGCAACGCCTGCCGCCCCGTCCGACCGTCAGCGGTGACGAGCCCGACGAGGTGGTCAACGCGCTGGGTCCAGGCAAATCGCTCGGCCGGCGTCGTGCTTTTGCGCGTCGACAGCAGGGCGATCAGGCTGAGGGCGTCCGCGCGCAACGTGGAGATCGCCGGCCCCGCGGCGGTCGGCCATCGCTCGTCGCCCAGCATGCTGACGGTCGTTCGCAGGTCGGTCGCGAGGCGGCGCGCCGCGGCGCCGGCTGCGTGTGTCGGGCCGCCCTGCGCCCAGCCCAGCAATTGCACGATCGCCGTGACAGCCGCGTTGTCCTGGGCTGCGATCGCACGGAGGTACCGCAAGCCGGCGCCGGTCATCTGCGTCTGCGCCAACGCGAACCCGTCGCGCTGGAGCGGACCGGGCGCGAGATAGCCTTCGGGCTCGGTCAGCCAGTTCGCGGTCAGGCGGGATGGCTGAGGCACCATCCCGTTCACGGCGACAGCGGTGAAGCGCAGGGGCGACAGGCTCGGATACGGAAACGGCCTGTGCGTGCGCGCGTCGGTGACGTCCTCCTGGGAGTACTGCGCCTCGTTGAATCGCCGCCCGACCCCCTCGACCACAGACACTCGGCGCTGGCGGCCGACGGTGAGGTCGACGAACTCGATCTGCCAGCGCGCGCCGCGCCGGCTCAGCGCCGCCGAGACCTGGTCTCCTGGTGTCACATCGAACAGCTCGACGGGGTGGAAGCGCAGCCTCGTGCTCGAGTAGAAGGCGTAGTAGAAGGGCGTTCCGTCCGTGTTGCCCTCGTTGATGCCCACCTGCACGAACGGCGCGACCCCCGTCGGGCCCGACGCCTCGGCCCCGATCCAGGTGGCGGCCGCGCCCCGGGGCGAGCCCGGCAGCAATCCCGGCACGGCCCAGTCAGCGCGGGCGCTGTCCACGTCGCCGTTCCAGATGTAGCCGGCGAACGGACCCAGGTTGGGGTGGGGTGCGGCCGCGGTGGTCTGCGTTGGGGTTGTCGAGCTGGCCTGCGTTCGGGTTGTCGACGTGGTCGCCCGGTCTGGGGTGGAGCGGTTCGTTGGCTGCGAGCTGCCACAACCGGCGAGCGTCACCCCGATACAGGCCGTCAACGCCACAGCCCGCGCGCGCTTCACGCGCTGCTCAAGCGAGCACGATGGCGATCTTCAAAGGTCGGCCGTCGATCATCGTCGGCTCGGCGCCGTCAAGGTCGGCGTAGGTGATTCCGATCGCGAGTGTCTCGCCGGTGACGTAGCCCTGATGAACGCGGACCGCGTCGAGCAGCTCGGCGTCGCCGTCGAGGATCAGCGTGATCCGGTCGGACACGTCAAGGCCCGCGTCCCGACGACGGTTCTGGACGACGTGGACGACCTCACGGGCCAAGCCCTCGGCGCGCAGCGGGCCGTCGATCTCCAGCTCGAGCGCGACCGCATGCGAGCCTTCGCGCTCGACCTGGTAGCCCTCGAGCGGCTTCATGCTGAGCAGCAGGTCGTCGGCTCCGAGCGTGTGCTCCGAGCCGCCGATGTCGATTGCGACCCTCCCGCCGTCACGTAGGCTGGCCGCGACCCGCGCAGGATCGAGGCCCGCGATAGCGGCCGCGACGATCGGCATCTGCTTGCCGAACCGCGGTCCGAGCGCCCGGTAATTGGGCTTGACCTCGACCTCGCCGAGCTCGTCGGCCTCCGACACGAACCGCAGCTCGCGGACGTTGAGCTCATCGCGGACGAGCTCGGACAACCGCTCGATCGCGCTGCGCTCACGGCCGGTGGCGACGATCACCGCGGCCCGCAGCGGCTGGCGGACTTTGCGCTTTGCCTGCGAACGGGCGGCGAGCCCGAGCCGGACCGTCTCCCGTGCCACGGCCATCGCCTGCTCGAGCTCCTCGTCACGCGGGCCGGCGGCCGGGAAGTCGCACAGGTGAACGCTGGGCTCGGAGCCGTCGAGGTTGTCGAAGATCTCGTCCGCGATGAACGGGCAGAACGGCGCCAGCAGCTGGGAGACCGTCACCAGGCAGTGGCGCAGGGTCCAGAAGGCGTTTGCATCACCATTCCAGAAGCGCCGACGCGAACGGCGCACGTACCAGTTGGACAGATCGTCGACGAACCGCTGGATCTCCCGGCCGGAGATGGTCGCGTCGAAGTCATCGAGCCGCTCGCGCACGACCGCCACGGTCTCCTGGAGTCGTGACAGCACCCAGCCGTCAAGTGGATCGCTGGGGCTCGGACCTACCTCCATCAGGTCGAGATGGTTCGCGTTCGCGTACAGCACGTAGAACGAGTAGGTGTTCCAGAGCTGCAGCAGGAACTGGCGGACCGCCTCCTCAATCGTCGCCATCGACATCCGCCAGCCGTCCCACGGCTGCTTCGCGGTGAACAGGTACCAGCGCAGCGCATCGGCGCCGTACGTGTCCAGCACCTGCCACGGCTCGACCGCGTTGCCCCGGCTCTTGGACATCTTCAGACCCTGCTCGTCGAGGATCAGTCCGAGGCAGAGGACGTTGCGGTAGGACGAGCGTCCGAACAGCAGCGTCGACACGGCCAGCATCGAGTAGAACCAGCCGCGGGTCTGGTCCAGCGCCTCGCAGATGAAGTCGGCCGGGAACCGCTGCTCGAAGTGGTCCCGGTTGTGATGCGGGGCGCCGTACTGGGCGAACGGCATCGAGCCCGAGTCGAACCACACGTCGATCACCTCGGGTACGCGGTGCATGTCGCCGCCGCAGTTCTCACAGGTGAGCACGACGTCGTCGACGAACGGGCGGTGCGGGTCATCGAGCTTGACGCCCGACTCCGCTTCGAGCTCGGCAAGCGAGCCGATCACCTTCACGCACCCATGGGCGCAGCGCCACACCGGCAGCGGCGTGCCCCAGTATCGCTCGCGCGACAGCGCCCAATCGACGTTGCCCTCCAGCCAGTTGCCGAAGCGCCCGTGCTTGACGTGTGCCGGGTACCAGTTGATCGACTCGTTGGCGTCGAGCAGCTCGTCCTTGATCTGGCTCGTCGCGATATACCAGGACGGCTTGGCGTAGTAGAGCAGCGCCGTGTCGCAGCGCCAGCAGTGCGGGTAGGAATGCTCGTAGTCCTCCGCCCGCAGCAGCGTGCCCGCGGCACGCAGGTCCTCGATCAGGTCCAGGTCGCAGTCCTTGACCTTGCGTCCCTGGTAGCGGCCGATCCGCTCGTCGTACGTGCCGTCGAGTGCGACCGGGTTGATGACGTTGAGGCCCTGCTCCTCGCCGAGCCGGAAGTCGTCGTCACCGAACGCGATCGCAGTGTGGACGAGGCCGGTGCCGTCATCGGCCGTGACGAAGTCGGCCGGCAGCACGGTGTGGCCCTTGGGGCCGTAGGCGTCGCCCGGGATGTACGGAAACGGCGGCGCGTAGGCCGTCCCGATGATCTGGTCGCCGGTGAAGGTGGCCAGCGTCTCGGCGTCCTCGCCGAGCACCTTTGCGACCAGGTCGTCGGCGACCACCTGGGCGTGACCGTCCGGTGTGCGCGCGCGGACGTAGGTGAGCTGCGGGTTGACCGCGACGGCAGCGTTGGAGACCAGCGTCCATGGCGTGGTCGTCCACACGACCAGCTCGTCGCCGGCCTGCAGAGGTCCGCGCGGGTCGGTGATCTCCAGCCGCACATACACCGACGGGTCGATCACGTCTTGGTAGGCGCCCGGCTGGCCGAGCTCGTGGCTGGAGAGCGTGACCTGGTCACGCGGGCAGTAGGGGACGACCTTCAGCTTCTCGTACAGCAGCCCCTTCTCGTGGATCGTCTTCAGCGCCCACCAGCAGGACTCGACGTACTCGGTGTCAAGCGTGCGATAGGCGTCGTCGAGATCGACCCAGAAACCGATCCGCTCGGTCAGCCGGTTCCACTCGTCGACGTGGCTGAGCACCTTCTGGCGGCACTGCGCGTTGAACTCGGCGATCCCGAACGCCTCGATATCGGCCTTGGACTCGAACCCGAGCTCGGCCTCGAGCGCGAGCTCGACCGGCAGGCCGTGGCAGTCCCAGCCGCCCTTACGCTCGACGTAGTGGCCGGTCATCGTCCGGTAGCGCGGGAAGATGTCCTTGAACACCCGGCTGAGCACGTGGTGAAAGCCTGGAGGGCCTGAGGCCGTCGGCGGCCCCTCATAGAAGCCCCAGCGGGGCGAGCCCTCGCGCCGCCGGACCGACTCGGCGAACACGTCACGGTCGCGCCAGCGCTCCAGCACGATCTGCTCGAGCTCGGGGAACGAGGGGCGTTGGGCGACGGAGCGGTGCGGGCCGGCCATGGCGGCCGATGATAGGAGCCGTGCTCGGGGGCTATCCGGCGCGGCGGCGGCGCAGCGCGCGCTGTTCGTCGGCATCGGCCCGCAGGTCGGCTTCGACGCGGGTGGCGTGAGGTGTTCGCGGCATCCGCACGGACTCGGCGCCCATCAGCTCCAGCACGCGCGTCTGTGCGGCTCGTGGCCCGACGGGTAGCAACCGCGTCGTGCTGCCGGCCCGAACCGAGTCGCCCCGCCGGTACACGGCCAGCGGGACGGCCCCGGCCGAGAGTCTGATCGCATAGGCCCACCGGGCGACGGCGTCGTCACGAAGATGAGTCCCGGCGACGATCACGAGGTTGGGCCGGTGGATCGCGACGGCGTCGCCGATCCCGATCACGCCCCGCGCCGACAGGCTCAGCACGCGGATGCCGGCTCTCGCGCAGAACAGCTCGAGCGCGCGAATGTACGGGGTGTCGGGGTCGAGCTCGTCGCGTGAGGCGTCGCCGATCACGATCGAGGCGGGTCGCACCGGCGCCGGGGCCAGGCGCACGGCGCGTCGCAGCCAGTCCGACGCCCAATGTGCGGCGAACGCCCACGCGGCCGACTCGATTCCATAGCGCCGGATGATCTCGTCGAGCATCGGGAGCAGTACCTCCTCGACCGACCGCTCGACCGACCGCAGCGCCAAAGCGGCCTCGATCGCCACGTCGGCCCGGTCGGACTCGTAGGAGACCAGCGCTCCGATCAGCGCACTAGCGTCGGAGGCGAGACCCTCACGCGCGCGTGAAACTGCCGAGGAGATCGACAGACCCTCCTGCAGCGCGTCGCGAAGTGCCGCGACCTCCCCGTACATGTACAGGCGGTGCTTGCCAGGCGAGCGCTGCGGCTTGGGAAATCCAAATCGACGCTCCCACGCGCGCAACGTGTTCGGGCTCACGTTGAGAAGCGCGGCCGCCTCACTCGTCTTCAAGTACCGCATCTGACCACGAAGTTGAAGATCTTCGGCGTCCTAACCCAAATCAGACGTAGAATTGCACAATTTTGATACCGAAAAGTTGTGCGAAGCCTACGTGCAATAAATTAGTTATCAAGAAATTTTGCTCCGTTTCAGAGCAAGAAGCAGTTAAGCAGTTGAAAAGTTGGTCCGTAGCGGTCCGATCGAGTTCTGTGAGCAGGCTCTGGCGCGTACCGATCGATGCCGGCTCAAACCCCCCCCGGAAGGAGCTGACATGAACTGGCGCGACGCTTAATTCCGAAGCAGCGCAATAAGCGTAACCTCCGTGCGATGCTCCGCCGCCGCGCGGTAGAAGGTGGTGCGTTGGCGCCACGTCCGTACCTCGGTCCGGCTGGCTCCGCGCTGACCGTGGTCGTGTGTGGGGTCCTGGTCGTCGTGGGCCCCGCAGATCATGTTGGGACGCTGAGCATCGTGCTCGGCATCGGTGCGGCAATCTCCGGCGTCCTTGTCGGAAGCGTTCCCGGCGGCACCCCGATGGTGTCGGCTTCGTTCATCGTGTGCGCGCTCGCGGCCGCGTTCCTCGGTCCTGCCTCGGGGGCGGTTGCCGCAGCGATCTCCGAGTTGGGCTCGAGTTTGCGGTTGCGCACGAACCCGCGCACCGTGCTCCTGATCAACTTCCCGGCCGGGCTGGTTCCAGCGGTGCTCGAGGGCCGCGTGATCAGGGATCTGTTCGATCGCCCGGTGAACACCGCCGGATTCTACGTCGCGGTCACGCTCGCGACGATCCTCGGGTACGGCATCAGCTTCGGGACGTATGCGGTTCTGCGCGCGGTCAACCGTCCCGACGCCGAGCGGATCCGGCTCAAGGTCCTGGCCGACTCACTGCCGAGCGCCGGGCTGAGTATCGGATTGGCGATCGCCGGGGTCGCGATCACACTGGTCGTCGGCGATGCCGGGATCGCGTTCGCGCTGGCCGGCGTGTTCGCGTTCTCGTACATGATGTTCCTGGTCGATCAGTCGCGACACCGCGCCGAGCAGTACTCGGCGCTGTCGTGGGGCGTGCTGGCCGGGCTGCTGCGTGCGCTCGACGTGCGAGATCCCGCGGCGGCGCGGCACGCCGCAGCCGTCGCGCGGTTCTCTCGTGACATCGCGACGGCGGCCGGCATGAGCCCCGAGGAGGCAGAACTGGCGCACACCGCCGGTCTGCTGCACGACATCGGGCGCTTCGCCCTGTCCGATCGGGTCGCCGAACGGGGCCGGACGCTGACCGACGACGACTGGGTCGCGATCCGGCAGCATCCCGAGCTCGGCGCCGAGATGCTGCGTGATCTCGGGCTCTACGGTCCGGTGGCCGAAATCGTCCTCTGTCACCACGAGCGGATCGACGGCCGCGGGTATCCGCAGGGCTTGGAGGAGGACGAGATTCCGCAGATCGCGAAGATCGTGTCTGTCGCCGAGGTCTATGACACGCTCACCGCGGCCGACACGTACCGCACCCAGATGAGCTCGTTCGAGGCGCTCACCGAGTTGCGCCGGGTTGCCGGCTCGCAGCTGGACGAGGAGTACGTCGAGGTCCTCGCCCAATTGCTGACCGGTTCGGGCGTTGAATATCGCCACGCGGACGCGGTCGACTTCGACGCCGAGCTCAACATGGAGCGGCGGATCAGGCAGGCATCGGCGGGCGGCTGACGAACCAGCGGGACACGGCTGGAGACGGCCACAAACCCCGGCGGACAACGCGCCGGCGCTACGGCTCCAGCCCGGGTTGCCCGAGCTTCAGCCGGTCTTGCGTTCCATCATCGGATCGACGTTCTGGTGCTCGAGCGAGCTCAGAAACTTGTCGATCTGCTCTTGGCTGAAACGGCGCTGGCCCCCGGGCGTACGGTACGACTGGAGGTAGCCCATGTCCGACCAACGCCTGATCGTCCCAAGCGATACTCCCAGCGCCTGGGCGGCCTGCGAAGTCGACAGCCCCAACGGACTTCCGTGAATATTCCTCATAGCTCTAGTTCACCGTGTTTTGGACGAAATAAAAGGATCGTCCCGCAATTGCACAATTTTCGGCAAGGAACGAGCAGGTTTAGAACCGCCTCCGATCGAACATTGAACCGGATTTCTGGCTGCCCCGGCACCGGATCCATAGTCCATTCTAAACGCCGAGGCCCTCGAATGCGAAGCCGAGCGCTGGATCGTGCGCGTTAAAGCTCGATCGCGCGGCACGGTCTCGGACCACGAGCCTCGATCGGCTGCGCGGCTTTCGGTGAACGAGCCCCGGTTGGCTGAGAGGATCTCGGCGTGAAGTTGCGGCTGCATCATCATCCGGACGGGGCCCGCGTCACGTACCGCGAGACGGGTACCGGGCCGGCGATCGTGATGCTGCACTCGCTCGGACTTTCACATCGTGAATGGGAGCCGGTCGTCGATGCGCTGGCGGAGCGCATGCGGGTGATCGTTCCGGACCTGCCGCTGCACGGCGACTCCGAGGATCGGCCCCGCCACCCCTACTCACCGGAGTGGCTGGCCGACGTGATCGCGAGGTTCTGCCGTGAGGTCGGAGGCCCGCGCTGCATCGTCGTCGGACATGACCTCGGAGCGGAGTTGGCACTGCTGGCCGTCAGCAGCGGACGCCTGACGCCGTTGCGGCTGGTGCTGATGCCCAATCGCCTGCACCGGCGCGATGAGTTCGCCGGTACGCGCGCGGCGTGGCGCACCGCCTGCAGGTTGGCCGCGGTGCCGGGCTTCGACCGCATGCTTTCACGCGGAGCCAAGCTGGTGTTTCGCCCAGCGCTCGGCGAGCGGGTCTCGGTCCAGCGCAATCCGGCCGCCCGTGACTTGATCCGCCACGCGTTCTCCGACGTCGCCGGCAACGGCAACCGCGCCCGCTCGTGGGCGAAGTTCGTCGCGCGCTGGCCGGTCGAGCCCCGGACCGAGCTGCTCGACGCCTATGCCGCGATCGAGCTCCCGGTGCTGCTGCTCTGGGCGGAGGACGACCCCGCCCATCCGATCGCCGCCGCCCGCGAGGCGCTCGACCTGCTCCCCGACGCCCAGCTGCGAACGCTGCCGGGTGCCGGCTATCTGATCTCTTACGACGACCCGGTCGGGGTGGCCCGGGAGCTGATCGCGTTCTGCGGCCGACCGGCCCCGACGACGCTAGCGTTGGAGTCGCGAACGGCTGAGAACCCAGAAAGGACGAGATGAGCCTCCAGGAGAAAGCGCAGCTTTGGGGCGGCGAGACGACCAAGGCGATCGGCAACTTCCCGATCTCCGGCGAGACGGTGCCGATCCCCGTGATCCACTGGTTGGGTCGTATCAAGGGCGCCGCGGCGCGGGTCAACGCCGAGCTCGAGCTGCTCGATGCCGATGTCGCGCAGCGGATCGGCGCGGCCGCCGACCGGGTCGCGGCCGGCGAGTTCGACGACCAGTTCCCGATCGATGTGTTCCAGACAGGTTCCGGCACCTCGACCAACATGAACGCCAACGAGGTGATCGCCAACCTTGCCGGGGACGGCACCCACCCCAACGATCACGTCAACATGGGCCAGTCTTCCAACGACGTGTTCCCCTCAGCCGTGCACCTGGCGGCGCTGGATCAGACCGAGCACGCGCTGCTGCCGGCGCTGGCCCAGCTGGAGGCATCGTTCGCGGCCAAGGCGACGGAGTTCGCGGAGATCGTCAAGGCCGGCCGTACGCACCTGATGGACGCGGTGCCAGTCACGCTCGGGCAGGAGTTCTCCGGCTATGCGGCGCAGATCCGGCTCGCGCAGCGCCGGATCATCAACGCGCTGCCGCAGGTTGCTCAGATCCCGCTCGGCGGCACCGCCACCGGCACCGGGCTGAACACCCACAAGGAGTTCGCGATCCGTGTCCGTGCACGGCTGACCGAGGCGACGGGTCTGGAGATCCGCGCGCCCGAGGATCCGTTCGAGGCGCAGGGCAACCGAGACGCGCTCGTCGAGTTGTCGGGCGCACTCAAGGTTCTGGCCGTGTCGCTGACGAAGATCGCCAACGACCTGGCGCTGATGGGCTCTGGCCCGCGGGCCGGGATCGGCGAGATCTTCCTGCCGGAGCTCCAGAAGGGCTCCTCGATCATGCCGGGAAAGGTCAACCCCGTGCTTCCGGAAGTCGTGCTGCAGGTCTCCGCGCAGGTGATCGGCAACGATGCGGCAGTGACGATCGGCGGTCTGCAGGGCAACTTCGAGCTCAACGTGCGGGTGCCGCTGATCGCGCGCAACCTGCTCGAGTCGATTCGGCTGCTGACGACCACATCGAAGGCGTTCGCCGAGAAGTGCGTGGACGGCATTCGCGCCAACGAGGCCGGTTGTGAGCGCTCGGCCGAGGCGACGCTGGCGGCGGCGACGGCCCTGAATCCGCACATCGGCTACGACCGCGCCGCCGAGATCGTCAAGCAGGCCGCCGACTCCGGTCGGATGCTCCGCGAGGTCGCCTACGAGAACGGCGTCGACGAGGAGACCTACAACCTGGCGATGGACCTGCGCGCGATGGCGCGCGGCAACACCTGAGCGCCGGCCGCCCGGTAGCGCGCGCCGCGCGAGGCGTGGGTCTCGCGCGGTGCGCGCGCCGTCCGCCGCTGCGCCGGAGCACTGCGGCGAGGTTCGCCCTCGCCGGCTGCGGGACCCGTCATCGGCGGGGTGCGGGACCCGTCATCGGCGGGGTGCCGGACCGGTCATCGGCGGGGTGCCGGACCGGTCATCGGCGGGGTGCCGGACCGGTCATCGGCGGGGTGCCGGACCGGTCATCGGCGGGGTGCCGGGCGGGTCATCGGCGGGGTGCCGGGCGGGTCATCGGCGGGCGCTGGCGGCTGCGCGCCAGTGGCGCAGTTTGCCGCCGACGCCGCCGCGGCGCAGTTCCGCGATTCGGGCGTCTGCGAGTGCCCTGGTGAGTTCGGGGTTCATCTCTGGCCTCCTGGATGATTGCTGTCTACACAGTTACTATAGCAAAAGCTGTGCAGACAGCTTTCTCGGCAGATACTCCTCCTGAAGCTAAAATCGACCGAGCATGAGCGCCCCGGACGACCGCACCGACCTCGATCCCGAGACGCGGTTGGCGCTCGCGACCTGGCCGCAGATCGACCCCGCGGTCGAGTCGATCGTCAATCGGATCGGGGCCGCCTACCGGCTGCTTGACGACCAGATGCGCGACAGCCTCGGCCACGTCGGGCTGACCAAGGAGGAGTTCAAGGTTCTGATCACGCTGTACCTGGGCCCGCGGACGCACGGCGCCCTGTGCCGCGAACTGCACGTCTCGACGGGCGCGATGACCAACCGGCTCGACAAGCTCGAGCGGGCGGCGCTGGTCAGCCGGTCACGGGATCCCAGTGACCGCCGGGGGGTGCTGCTGGAGCTGACGGTCGCCGGTCGGGAGCGTATCGATGCCTACATCGAGCTTGGAGCCCGGCGCGAGCGGATGCTGCTGGATGGGCTGAGCGCGACCGACAAGCGCAACCTCAACGCGCTGCTGCGCAAGCTCGTCGGCTCGCTGGAGTCCGGCCTGGCCTAGCCGGGCTTGCTACGTCGCGACGGTCTCGGCGCCGAGTTCACGTGAGATCGCGACGTCGATCGACCGGTAGTCGATCGGCACGACGATCACCGATGGCACGTCGAGCGCGAGCGCCTGCGACAGGCGCTGGGAGAACTCGGCGGCCGATGCGCAGCGCCAGGCGGGCGCACCGAACGCCTCGGCCAGCTTGACAAAGTCCGTCGGTCCGAAGTCGACGCCGAAGTGGCGGCCGAACTTGTTGTCCTGCTTCCAGACGATCGAGCCGAACTGCTGGTTCTCCCAGACGACGTTGACGACCGGCGTCTTCAGCCGGACCGCCGTCTCGAGCTCCTGGCAGTTCATCAGGAAGCCGCCATCACCCGAGACCGTGATCACATGCCGGCTCGGATTCACGAGCTTGGCGGCGATCCCGGTCGGCAGCGCGAACCCCATGCCCGCCAGGCCGTTGGCGATCAGCACCGTGCCGGGCTCGTGGGCCGGGAACATCCGCCCGATCCAGAGCTTGTGGAGGCCCACGTCGGACACGAGGATGTCGTTGCGCCTCAGCGCCCGGCGAATGTCGGCCAGGACCCGCGGCGGGCGCATCGGGAAGTTGTCGTCGTCGGTGCCCTCGCGCAGCTCCCCCAGCACCAGGTCACGCAGACGGGTCGATTCCACGACCTCGTCCTGCGGCCGGTTCACCCCGGCCGCCAACCGGGCGAGTACGTGGGCGATGTCGCCGATCAGTTCGACCGTCGGCAGGAAGAACTCGTCGATCTCCGCCGAGACCGTGTCGATCATGACGATCTGCTTGTCGCGACGCGGGTTCCAGTGCTCGGGCGCGTGCTCGACGAGGTCGTAGCCGACCGCGATCACGAGGTCGGCGTCGTCGAAGCCCGCCATCTCGTAGTCACGGGACTGCAGCCCGACGGTGCCGAGCGCATGTGGATCCTCGAAGTCGAGCAGGCCCTTGGCCATGAACGTCTCGGCGACCGGGATCCCGGTCGTGTGCACGAACGCCCGCAGCGCACGACTGGCGTGCGTCCGAATCGCGCCGTTGCCGGCGAGGATGATCGGCCGTTCGGCGGCCATGATCAGATCGGTCGCGCGCTGCAGCTCGCGGGTGCCGGGCTCGGGCTGGACCGGGGTGTGGCGCGGCAGCGGCGAAGCGTCCAGCGGCCGCGCCATCACGTCCTCGGGCAGCTCCAGATGGGTCGAGCCGGGCTTCTCGGACTCGGCCACGGCGAACGCCTTGCGCACGACCTCGGGCACGATCTCCGCGCTGGAGACGCGGGCATTCCACTTGACGATCGGGCGCATGATCGCGATCAGGTCGATGTACTGATGCGACTCCTTGTGCATCCGCTCGAGGTCGGACTGGCCGGTCAGCGCGACCAGCGGCGCGCGGTCCAGGAACGCGTCGGCCACCGCGGTGACGAGGTTGGTCGCGCCCGGTCCGAGGGTGCCCAAACAGACCCCCGCGCGCCCGGTCAGCCGCCCGTAGGCGTCGGCCATGTAGGCGCCGCCCTGCTCGTGCCGGACGGGCACGAATTGGACGGCCGAGTCCGCCAGCGACTCGTTCAGGTCCAGCGTCTCCTCGCCCGGGATCCCGAACACGTACTTGACCCCTTCGGCCTCCAGGCACTCCACGAACACCTGCGATGCCTTGCGGGTCGCCACGGGCGCTCACCTTAGCGGCGCGGTCAGCGTGTCTCGACCACGAGCAGCGGCAGCGACCGGCCGGAGGGGGAGCGCCGCTCGCCGAGACGGGTCGCGCCCATCGCCAGGTAGAACCCCTCGGCGTTGGGGTCGGCTTCGATCGACAGTTGCGTGAATCCGAGCTCGGAGGCGGTCCGCGACGCGTGCTCGAACAGCCGGCGTCCGGCGCCCGTGCCCGATCGCGCTCGGATCAAGCCAGAGGTCCTCGAGCTCGCCCCGTGGCGGGATCCCGGTCAAGCGGTACCAACCGAGCGGCCCGTCGCCCGCGTCCAGCACGTGGATCGGCGATGCGGAGAGGTCGTCTTCGGTGACCGTCAGGAGCGGCCGCAGGACCTCCATGAACGCCGCGTCGTAGCCCCAGTGGGCCTTGGAACGCAGCGCCAGCGCCGTCAGCGCATCGGCCTCACCGGACCGTGCCGGCCGGATCTCGGTCACCGCTGTCATCGCTCCGGCAACGTCATCACGTCGACGGTGCCGGGGCTCGCACGCCGGTCGAGCTCGTGCAGTAGCGCCGCCGGGTCCACTTGCACCGCGACCAGCTCGCGGTTGGCGGGTGACAGGAAGCCCTCGCCGACGGCGTGCTGCAGGAACGCCAGCAGGCTGTCGTAGTAGCCGCCGACGTTGACGATCCCGATCGGCTTGGCATGCAGCCCGAGCTGTGCCCAGGTGAGCATCTCGACGAGCTCCTCGAGCGTCCCGATCCCGCCCGGCAGCGCGATGAACGCATCGGCGAGCTCGGCCATCAGCGCCTTGCGCTCGTGCATCGTCGCGACCACGCGCAGATCGGTCAGCGACTGGTGGGCGAGCTCGCGCTCCACCAGGTGCCCGGGGATCACGCCGATCACCTCGCCACCGCGCGCGAGCGCCTCGTCGGCGAGCACGCCCATCAGCCCGATCCGGCCGCCGCCGAACACGATCCCGCGGCCGTGCGCGCACAGCACCCGCGCCAGCGAACGGGCGGCGTCGGCGTACTGCGGTCCGGCTCCCGCGTTCGAGCCCGCATACACGCACACACGTCCGGATGCCATTGTCACTACCGTAGCCAGCGCATGCCCGCACCGTTGCTCGCGATCGACGGCCCGTTCGTCATGTATCGCTCGTTCTTCGCACTGCCGGACTCGATCACCGATGGCGACGGCCATCCGGTCAACGCGCTGCTCGGCGCCATCAACCTGATCCTGCGCATCGCGGCCGACGCGGGGCCGCGGGCGATCGTCGTCTGCTGGGGCGCCGAGGCGGCCGTCTACCGCAAGCAGCTGTATCCCGACTATCACGCGGCGCGGCCGCCGGTGCCCGACGCGCTGCAGTGGCAGTTCGACCGCGTGGCGGCGCTGTTCGACGCGTTCGGCTGGGTCTCGATCGGCTCAGATGAGCTCGAGGCCGACGACCTGCTCGGGTCGCTGGCGCTGGCCGAGTCGGCCGCCGGCGGCAGGGCGCTGATCATGACCGGCGACCGCGACATGTATCAATGCGCGTCCGAGTCGGTCTCGGTCGTGTATCTCAAGCAGGGCTCCAGCGGCTTCGAGGAGGTCGACCCCGCGGAAGTCGTCAAACGCTACGGGATCGGCCCCGAGCTGGTGCCTGACTTCATCGCGCTGCGCGGAGATCCGTCCGACGGCCTGCCCGGCGCACCCGGGATCGGTGCCAAGACCGCCGCCGACCTGCTGCATCGCCATGGCTCACTCGAGGCGGCGATCGCGGCGGCCGCTGCCGAGCGACCGCGGGTCGGCGCCGCGTTGCGAGGGCATGCCGAGATGCTTCGCGCTTTCCGGGACATCGCGACCCTGCGCACGGGCAAGATCGGTCTCCCGGACGACCGTGAGACCGATCTGCGCGGCGGCGCCGCGGCAGCCCGCGGCTACGGCATGCTCAGGCTGGCGGAACGCCTTGAGGCAGCGACCTCGCCGGCCGACCTCTGAAGCGGCGTCGTGCGACCGTCGAGGCGTGCCCGCGCCAGCCGGTAACGCTGAACGACAGCGGTGCCGGTGGGGGAGGGAGTACGGCTTCCTGCCAGCAACAAGATCCGTGAGGACTGGACAGTGCGTTTCATGACGGATATGGTCCCGTCGGCGCGCTCGCAGCGCACTGGCCCCAGGGCCAAACTGCGGTGCTCAGGGCCGTCCTCGCGGACGGCTGGGGACGTTACGGCGTGAACTTGACGGTGATCACGTCGCCGTCGGCGACCACGTAGTCGCGGCCCTCGAGCCGCAGCGTTCCGCGTTCTCGTGCGCCGGCATACCCGCCGGCGTCGCGCAGCGCCTCCCAGCCGACGATCTCGGCGCGGACGAAGCCGCGCTGGATGTCGGAGTGGATCAGGCCGGCCGCGTGCCAGACCGACAGGCCGTGGCGGAGATGCCACGACTGCGCCGGCTTGTCCTCGCCGGCGGTGAAGAACGTGACCAGGTCGAGCAGTTCGAACGCGCTGCGGACGACGGTCTGCAGGCTGGACTCGGCCAGGCCGAGGTCCTCGCGCATCGCCGCGGCGTCCTCGTCGGATAGCTCGCCGAGCTCGGATTCCAGCCGCGCCGAGACCGCGACGGCGCGGGCGCCGATCGACGCCGCATGCTCGGCGATCGCGGCGGGCACGACATCCGTGCCCTCGTCGATGTTGGCGACGAACAGGACCGGCTTGGCGGTCAGCGGCGACAGATCGCGCATCGCGTCCGGTGCGTCGTGCGGCGGTGCAACCGTGCGGGCGGGCTTGCCGGCCTGCAGCGCCTCGATCACCTCGGACAGCCACCGCGCCTCTGCGATCGCGGTGCGGTCCCCCGACTTCGCCTGCTTGGAGACGCGCTCGAAGCGGCGCTCGGCCTGCTCGAGGTCGGCGTAGATCAGCTCGGTCTCGATCGTCTCGATGTCGGCCATCGGGTCGACCCGGCCCTCGGGATGGACGACCCCCTCGTCGTTGTGGGCACGGACGACATGAACGATCGCGTCGGTCTCACGGATGTTGGCCAGAAACTGGTTGCCGAGCCCCTCACCCTTGTGCGCGCCCGCGACCAGTCCGGCGATGTCGTGAAACGCGATCGTGTCGGGCACGATCTTCGACGCGTGGACCAGCCCGGCGAGCTCGTTCAGGCGCTCGTCCTGCACCGGCACGATCGCGACGTTCGGCTCGATCGTCGTGAACGGATAGTTGGCCGCTTCGGCGGCGACGCCGGTCAGTGCGGTGAACAGCGAGGACTTGCCGGCGTTCGGCATCCCGACGATCCCGACCTTCATCGGCATCGCGTCACCCCGATTGCGAATCCCGTGCCGAGCAGTGCCCCGGCAGCCACGTCGGACGGGTAGTGGACGCCCAGGTAGAGGCGGCTGAGCCCGAACAGGATCGCGGCCGCGTACAGCGGCGCGGCCGGGATCAACGCTCCGTAGAGCCGCGCGGCCGCGAACGACGTCGTCGCATGCGCGCTCGGGAACGACAGCGACGAGACCGTCGAGGTCAGCGGCGGCAGCCCTTCGAGACGCGGGCGCGGGCGGCGGATCACGAACTTCAGCTCCGTGTTCGCCACGTAGCTGGCCGCGACGACGCCCGCCGCGGAGAGCCACTCGCTGCGCCGTTCGGCGTCGATCGCGGCCGCCGCCCCGCCGAGCGCCAGCCAGCAGGCGGCGTGCTCGCCCGTCTTCGAGAACGCGGCGATCACGCGATCGCGCGCCGGCCCGTGGCCGCGGGTGCGGGCGGCGAGCAGCAGCGACCGGTCGAGCGACAAGGCAGACACGGCGGTGACTCTAGAAGCGGGCCCCGGTGTTCGCCGAGCGTGCGGGTCTTGACCGCCGGATCGGACTGTGGGACGCCCCGCCCCGCGCCGCTACGGCGAGCGATGGGGCACGGAAGACAGGGGGTTGGAGATGCTTGCGATGGCAAGCCCGGCGGCCGTCGACGCCGGCCATGTGTGGCTGGCGTCGTGGATTGCGGTGCGTTGGTCCTGGCCGCAGTCGCAGCTGCAGAGCAATCCGGGGGCCAAGATCACGAAGACCAAGCAGGAGACCAGTACCGCGAAGAAGCTGACCACGGGCGTCCGCGAGCTGGTCAGCAACGGCGACGACAACAACACAACCTGTCGCCCTCGCTCGGCGACCTGCAGTGCGTGGTGTTCAACGTGATCGCGGTCCGGTATTTCCTGACCGCGTTCCTCGCGCACGTCGAGCACGGCTTGCCGACGATTCCCGGCACGCTGATCGGGCTGATCGGCGTCAGCGCCGGCTCGTACCTGGCGAACAAGGCGGCGGCGCAGACGGCCGCGCCGACGGTCCTCTCGGCGGTTCCGAGCCGGATCGTGCTCGGCATCGCGCCCGGCAGATCACGGTCGCCGGCGCCGGCTTCACGCCCACCGGCGTCGGCGCGGAGCCAGCCGTCACGATCGGCGGCGTCAAGCTTGAGCTGGTCGGTGCGTCGTCCGACAGCCGGCTGGTCGCGCAGGTGCCGACGGCCGCGGACGCGACCGCTCGCGGGATCGAGAACGGGACGCACAACCTCGTCGTCGTGAGCTCCGCCGGCACGCCGTCGACCTCGACGATGCAGGTCGGTCGTCAGCGGCGCGGGCGCCGCCGTGAGCCAGCGGGTGACGTTATGGCGTCTCCGCGCGCAATGATCTCGTCGATGCCCACGTCGCCACGCCTGACCGCCGCTCCGCCACCGTCGCCGACGCTCGCGGCCGACCAGCGGATGCGTGAGCGGATCGCCGCCGGCCGGCCCGTGGTCCACCTGGCGTTCGGAGAGGCGGGGCTGCCGGTGCCCGAGTCGGTCCGCGAGGCGCTGGCGCGCGCGTCGGTCCAGAATTCCTACGGCTCGGTCGCTGGGTCGGCCGCCGCTCGCGCCGCCGCGGCGGGGTACTACACGCGCCGGCGGGTCGCGACCGATCCCGATCAGATCGTGTTCGCGCCGGGCTCGAAGCCGCTGCTATGGGCGCTGATCGAGATGATCGACGGTGACGTGATCCTGCCGCGGCCGTCGTGGGTCAGCTACGCCGCGCAGGCGCGGATCGCCGGTAGACGGGTGTGGCCGGTCGAGATCGGCGTACAGGCGGGCGGAGTGCCCGAGCCCGCCGCGCTGCGCCAGACGCTGGAGCGCGCCCGCCGCGCGTCAGCGAGGCCGGGGCTGTTGGTGCTGACGCTGCCCGACAACCCGACCGGAACGTTCGCGTCGGGCGCGGTGATCGCCGAGCTCGTCGAGATCGCCCAGTCGCATGGTCTGGCGATCATCTGCGACGAGATCTACCGCGATCTCGCCCACGACCCGGAGGCGCTCGTCAGCCCCGCCGAGCTCGCGCCCGAGCTGGTGTTCGTCACCAACGGCTTGAGCAAGAGCATGGCCCTCGGCGGCTGGCGGATCGGCTTCGCCCGCCTGCCCGACGGGCCGCTCGGCCGCGACGCCAGAACCGCGCTGGGTGGCCTCGCCTCAGAGATCTGGTCGAGCCTGGCCGCACCGATGCAGGCCGTCGCCGCGCATGTGCTCGACGAGCCGGCCGACGTGACCGACCATGTCACCCGCAGCCGCCGGCTGCATGCGCGCACGACGCTCGCGGCGCACGAGGTCGTGACCGGCGCCGGCGCGCTGTGCCGGGCCCCGACCGCGGCGTTCTACCTGTACCCCGACCTCGAGCCGTTTCGGGCGTCGCTGGCCGCCGCCGGCGTCAACGGCGGCGACGCGCTCGCCGAGTGGCTGCTCGAGCGTCACGAGATCGGTGTGCTCAGCGGTGCGGCGTTCGGCGACGACCCGCGGGCGCTGCGGTTCCGGATGGCGACCAGCCTGCTGTACGGCTCAGACGATCAGCAGCGGCGGCTGACGCTGCGCAGCGAGGACCCGGCGTCGCTGGACTGGATCGCGCGGCCGCTGGCCAAGCTCGGCGCGGCGTTGGCCGCCGCGGCGGCCTGAGTCGCCTATTCGCTGGCGACCGCGCCCGCCAGTACATACTTCGCCGATATGGACGCTACGGACGAGATGATCGTTGCGCTGCTGCGAGAGAACGCGCGGCGCTCGTTTCAGGACATCGGCAACCACGTGCACCTGTCGGCGCCGGCGGTCAAGCGGCGGGTCGACCGGCTCGAGCGCGACGGCGTGCTGCTGGGCTACACGGCGGTCGTCGATCCCGAGGCATTCGGTTGGCACGCCGAGGCGTTCGTCGACCTCTACTGCGAGGGCTCGATGGCCGCCGACGCGATCAAGCGCGCCGTCGAGGGCGAGGCCGGCGTGGTCTCGGCCCACACGGTCGCGGGCGAGGCCTCGGCGCTGCTGCACGTGATGGCGCACGACACCAAGGCGCTGGAGCTGGCGCTGGAGCGGATCCGCGCGACGCCTGGGGTGACGCGGACGGTGACCGAGGTCGTGCTCTCGACCCTGTTCGCGCGGTGACGCGTGTTACGGACGAGGGTCGGATGCCAGTCGAGCGTGCAGGTGCATGTCGTGCCAGCCGTCGGGGTGGAGCGCCGCCTGCCGCAGCGTGCCCTCGGCGACGTAGAGGCCGCGTTCGGCGACACGGCAGGAGGGTTGGTTGCGGGTTGAGTGCAGCAGCGCCAGCCGCTGCAGGCAAAGGTCGTCGAACGCCCAGTCGCTGAGCGCGCACAGGGCACGGGTGGCGATCCGCTCGCGTCGGTGTGCCGGCGCCACCCAGTAGGCGACCTCGGCGAGGCCTTCGGTCAGGTCGACGGAGTTGAGGCCGGCGCGTCCGAGGACGATCTTGTCGTTGGCGGGATCGACCACCGCCCAGTCGACCGCGGTCTCCCGTCGGCGCGCTCCTTGGCGCTGTTGCAGCCAGGCGCGTGCCTCATGCTCGTCCTCGAGTGTGCGCGCGTGCCACTGCCTGATCTCCGGGTCGTCGTAGGCGGCGATCAGGGCCGGGATGTCGCCCTCGCGCCACGGCCGCAGCACGAGGCCGTGGCCCTCGATGCGCGGTTGTGGCCGGTCTCGCAGGGCGCCCTCGGGGACGACTGGCGCGAACTGGCTCGGCATCGGGTTCGTCGGTCGGAGGGGCTGTCCGCGCGTCGCGTCGGTCGGTCAGCCGGCTCGCCGGGCAGCTGGTCGGCCGGGTCGATGGTCGGCCGGCCAGATGGTCGGCGGTCGGCCAGCCAGCCGGCCGTCAACCGCCGAAGCCGACGCGGTGGGCATCGGTGTCGACCAGCACGTAGACGACCTTGGACAGGTCGACGTCGATCGTGCCGTCGTCGGCCTGTAGCTCGTGCCAACCGCCGCCGGCAAGCGCGTCGCGCAGCGTCTTGAGGTCGCTGGGGGCCACCCGGGCGCTCAGCACCGGGCCGCCGGCGAAGCCGATGTTGACCTTCTGGGGCTTGTCGTCGCTCATCTCAATGTCCTCAGTGGTTCGTTTCGTGGGTATGGCGACACCGAGAGGGGTCGCCGGTGGATGCCTGGCAAGGACGCAGGAGTCGATGCGTGGCCCAGCCACGTGAGACTCCGAGAACGCCGCCAGGCGCCGCCGGCGACCGCTCGAATGTCGTCATATCTGCGAAACGGGCCACGAGGCTGGCTGCACGATCTCGGTCAGGACCCCGCCGGTGGATGCGGGGTGAAGGAATGCCACCCGCGAATCCCGGATCCCCGTCCGCGGCTGCTCGTCGATCAGGCGGACGCCGGCCGCGGCGCAGGCTCTCAGGGCCTCGTCGACCGACTCCACCCGGTAGGCGACGTGATGCAGGCCCGCCCCGTGCTTGTGCAGGAACCTGCCGACGCCGTTGTCGGGCGACAGCGGCTCGATCAGCTCGATGTGCGAGTCGCCGACGTCGAGCAGGGCCGCCTTGACGCCCTGGTCGACGATCGTCTCGCGGTGCACGAGCTGCATCTTCAACGTGTCGCGGTAGAGGGCGAGCGCCGCGTCGATGTCCGGCACGGCGACGCCGACGTGATCGATCGCGGACAGCATCGGCCGGTGAGCTTACCGGCGCGGTGCGGTTGTGGCCGCGCGCGCCGTCAGCACCGCGCGTCCGGATCCCGGGCCGCGAGGATCGCGCGGAGCTGGCGGGCGAGCGCCGCCGGCGTCCGCTTGAGTCGCTTCCAGGTGACGCGCAGCGTGGCGAACCCGAGCTCGATCGCGAGCGCGTCGCGGAGGCGGTCGGCTTCGAAGCGATCGGGTTGGGAATGGTCGCGATAGCCGTCGAGTTCGATGATCAGCTGGTGCTGCTCGTAGAACGCGTCGACCTCGAACCCGTGCCAGGGCGCCTCGAACTCCGGGATCGGGAGGTCCCAGCGGACGAGGAACGACTTGAGCTCGTGCTGGAAGACGCTGCGGCTCGGCGCCTCCTCCGAGTCGTAGAGGCAGCCGGCGCGGGGGCAGAGGGCACAGAGACGGGCGAGCTCGGCGTTGGGAAGGTCACGGTTGCGTCGGGCCTCGTGGATCAGGCGGATCAGCTCGATGTCGGTCAGACGCGGGGCGATATCCGCCGTCGTCCGCGCGATCGTCGTGACGCGAATGCCGTGGCGGCGGGTGACGTCACGGCGGCTCAGGGTCGTGGTCCGGTGGGCGCGGATCCCCTCGATTCGGAACCGGCGGGGTGAGCTGACCTCGGGGACGCCCGGCCATTCGCGCAGGCGGTACAGCGCCGCGGCCGAATCGTGGGACAGCACCGTTCGTTCGCCGCACGCCAGCACGGCCGCATCGGCGCGGGCGATCGGCGTTCGCTGCACGTGCCCGACGGCGTAGACGTTGGGGAACTCCCGGATCAGCCGCCCCGCGCGGCAGCGATCACGGATCGTGGTGGGGGCGAGGCCGAGCGATTCGAGCTCGTCGGTGCGGATGTGGCCCCACCGCGTCGCCCGTTGGCCAATAACAACGTCTATGTCGTTGTTTTTGGCCACTCACGCTGTAAAAGCGGCGAGCGGGTGGTTTTCGCCCCCTAGGCGACGGGCCGCAACCGCGGGTTGGGCGAGAACCACCGGCCGGTTTTGGCGCACGGACGCCCATCCAACAACACCACGTCGGCCGTGAAGTCGTTGTTGCCGCGGATCAGCGACGAGCCGACGCCGTAGGCGTCGACCGGCACGCCGAGCGCTTCGAACTCGCGGATCCGCTCGGCCGTGAAGCCGCCGGACGCGACGATCTTGACGTCGCCGAACCCGGCGCCGTCCAAGGCGCCGCGGACCTTCTCGACCAGTCGGCGATTGACGCCCGTGGGGGTGAAGCCCCCCATCTCGTCGAACAGCGAGCGATCGACGAGTTGCTCGGACGTGTCCAGCCGCACGCCCCACAGCTTCGGCCCCAATGCCGCAGCGACCTCGAGCGCAGTGCCAACCGAGTCGTTGACGAAGTCGACCAGCACGGTCACGTTCATCTGCTCGTGGTAATGGTCGGCGAACTTGCGCGCCGCCAACACGGTGTCGCCCCCATAGGCCGCGATCAGGCCGTGCGGAACGGTGCCGATCCCGCGGCCGCCCCACCACGACGCCTGCGCGTCGGTGGAGACGCCGATCGCTCCCGCGACGTGGGCCGACCAGCCGTCGCCGGTCTGCACCAGCCAGTGGTCGTGCCGGGCGGGGAAGTAGAAGATCTCCTTGCCGCGGGCGGCCTCGACGACCTCGCGGACGTTGTGCATGATCAGCGAGCGGCGCGCCAGCGAGCCCAGGTAGACGGTCTCCAGGTGGACGAACAGCGAGTAGTCGCCCTCGATCGTCATCACCGTCTCCCGCGGCGAGATGCGGTCGCCCTCGTGCAGCGCGTGGACCTTCAGCCGGTCCCAGCCGCCGACCCACTCAGAACCCTGATATTGGCCGGCGCACGTCTTCAACACGGCGATCGCCTCGTCGATTCCGCCCAGCACCGACTCCTGCTTCTGGAACACCTGCATCGTCACGTGCGGGTGCTCGCCCTCGTCCTGGAGCAGCTGCCTGGTCAGGACGAAGTAGGCGTCGGAGTAGTACCCGTCACGGATCCGCTGCACCGGCAGCCGGAAGATCTCCGGCGCCAGGCGGGTCGGGACCGTGGTCGACATGGCGCGAGTCTATTGGCGGTGATAGCCTTTTCCGCGCGATGCTCGCAGTCCCATTCATCTGAGTCAGCCGTAGCTGCCCTGAGGTCCGCCGATCGCGGGCCGTGAGGCGAGACCGTCGTTCCGCCGTCAGATGAGAGTGAGTCGTCGTGAGTTCCTACCTGCGCGTCCTGCGCTTCCCCAACTTCAGATACCTGTTCCTCGGCCAGTCGGCGTCGAGCGTCGGCGACCAGGTGGTGATCGTCGCGCTCGCGCTGTACGTGACCGAGCGGACCGGGTCGGCGACCGACCTCGGCTTCGTGCTGGCCGCGCAGGCGCTGCCGATGATCGCGCTGATCCTGTTCGGGGGCGTCTGGGCCGACCGCTTCGGCGGCGCGGGCCGGCGGCGGATCATGATCGGCGCCGACAGCGTCCGTGCCGGGCTGCATCTGACGCTGGCCGCGCTGATCTTCGCGGGCGGCGCCAGCGTCGTGCAGCTGATCGTGATCGAGGCGCTGTTCGGCGCCGCGCGGGCGTTCTTCAACCCGGCCTACACCGGGCTGGTCCCGCAGACCGTGCCCGACGAGCACATGCAGGAGGCGCAGGCGCTGAGCGGCGTGACCGCGAACCTGGCGATCCTGGTCGGCCCGGCGGTCGGCACCGCGCTGATGCTGACCGTGGGCGCCGGCGCGGCCTTCCTGCTCGACGCGGCGACATTCGTGATCTCGGCCGCGTTGCTGACCCGGGTCCACCCCCGCGCTCGCGGTGCCGAGCGCAATCGCGAGACCGTACTGCAGTCGCTGCGCGCCGGCTTCGGCGAGGTCGCGTCGCGGCCGTGGGTGTGGGCGACGATCAGCGCGTTCTGCGTCGCGGTCCTGTGCAGCTACTCGCAGTGGTACAGCCTGGCGCCGTCGATCGCCAAGGAGTTCTACGGCGGCGCCGATCGATTCGGCGTGCTCGAGTCGGTGGCGGGGGCCGGCGCGGTGCTGGGCGCGCTGATCGGGATCCGCTGGCGGCCGAAGCGGCCGCTGATGCTGGGCCTGGCGCTGATTCTGAGCTGGCCGCTGCAGGACCTGGCGTTCTCGACGCTGCAGCCGTTCGCCACCGTGATCGTGCTCGCGTTCAGCGTCGGGCTGACGTTCGCGCTGTTCGAGGTCTGGTGGGAGACGGCGCTCGTGCAACACATTCCGGCCGACGCGCTGTCCCGCGTCAGCTCCTATGACTGGATGGGCTCGCTGGCGCTGCTGCCGCTCGGGTTCGCGATCGCCGGGCCGATCGCGTCGGTGATCGGCGCCCGGACCGTGCTCGGGGTCGGCGCGGGCGTCACGTTCGTCACGCTGCTGGCGGCGATGACCCCGCGTTCGACGCGGAACCTGTCGCTCGGCTCAGCCGAGCAGGTCGCCGATCACGTCATGGAAGAACCGCGTCGCGAACCCGAGATCGCGCACGTCGATGCGCTCGTCGGCGTTGTGCATCAGCGGATACCAGTCGAGCAGCCCCTGGTGGCGCATCGGGAAGAAGCCGTAGGCCACGCAGTCGGGGAACGCGTCACGGAACCACTTGGAGTCGGAGAACGCCGGCAGGATCAGCGGCACCGTTGAGGCGCCGGGCTCGGCGGCCTCGATCCAGCGTGTGATCGCGTCCATCAGCTCGGATCGGACCGGTGACGCGTTGCCGGGCATGCGCTCGAAGAACTCGATCTCCAACCCGCCGGTGTCGTCGCCGAGCACCTCGGCGATCCGCCGGCGGGCGACCTCCTCACCCATCCCGGGAGGCGTCCGGCAGTCGATCCGCAGCTGCGCGCGAGCGGGGATCACGTTCATCTTGCGTGACGCGGACACCATCGTCGGGGTCAGCGTCACCTCGAACATCGGCTCGACCAGGACGCGCAGCGCAGCTGCATCGGCACCGATCGCATCGAGCGACGCGCCGATGTCTGCAGGGTTGAGGCCCAGTCCGCTCAGCAGCGCGGCCGGCGCCTCGGTGACCGTGTAGCTGCGGGGCGGGTCGGCGAGCGCGGTCAGCGCGGGCGCGAGCTTCAGCAGCGCATTGTCGCCGAGCTGCGGGACCGACGCGTGCCCAGCCTCGCCGGTCGCGTTGAGGTTGAAGCGGAAGATCCCCTTCTCGGCGCAGGCGACTCCGAACCGGCGCGTGCCGTCGTACTCGAACACCGGCCCGGCACCCTCGTTGATCAGCATGTCGCAGTTGGCGGCATCGGGATGCTCGGAGCACAGCCACGCGGCGCCGACATCGCCGCCGGTCTCCTCGTCGGACACGAACAGGAGCTTCAGCGCTCCGCGAGCGGGACGCCAGCCGGCGCGGGCGCGGGTCACGGCGGCGACCGCCTCGGCGGCGACCTGGTTCTTCATGTCCAGTGATCCCCGTCCCCACAGGGACCCATCGGCGATATCAGCGGACCACGGATCGTGGGACCAGTCGGACGGCTCGGCGAGCACGGTGTCGACGTGGCCGAGCAGGCCCAGCACCGGGCCGTCGTCGTCGCCGGTCAGCGTCGCGACCAGGTTCGGCCGGTTCTCGTCGGCGGCCAGCAGCTGGGTCTCGAAGCCGGCCGCGCGCAGGTACCGGTCCAGATGCTCGATCGCCGGTCGCTCGTTGCCGGGCGGGTTGACCGTGTCGAACCGGATCAATTCGCCCAGCAGCTGCACCGCCTCGCTCTGAAGCTCGTCAGCGGCCATGTCGGGGCACAGCGTATAGGGGTCAGCCGGAGGTGCCGCAGACACGCTCGTACGGGCGGTCCGGGAGCGCGTCGGCCCACTCGGCCCGGGTCAGCTGCCGACCGGCGACCCTGCAGGCGAAGCGCTCCCAGGTGCGTACGTCGATCGGCCACTGCACGGCGTTCGAGACCCCGCCCACCAGCAGCCGGCCGTTGGGTTCGAACAACAGATCGGGAATGACCCCCGGCGCCGGTCCGAACGGGTCGCCGAGGCGCGTCCGCGAGCCGACGTCCCAGAGGCTGGCGGTGCCGTCGTCGGCCGCGACGGCGAGCGTCCGGCCGTCGGGCGAGAACGCCACCTGCGCGATGTTGGCGGCCGCCGCCTTCAGCGGCGGCCGGGCCTGCGCGCCCGTCCGCGGATCGAGCAGCAGCACCTCGCCGTCGGCGGTTCCAAGCGCCAGCAGCCGTCCGTTGCGGGCGATGTCGAACGACGTGGCCTGACCGCCGGCGCTGCGTGCGAACAGTCGCCGCCCCGAGCCCACCGCCCAGCCGGCCAGCGTCGACCCCGACTCACAGCACCCGAGCGCGATCAACTCGCGCCCGTCGCCGGTGAACTCGACGCCGCCGATGCCGTGCGCGACGAGGTGCGTCTGGACGATCCGGCCGGTGGCGAGCGCCACCACGTATACGATCGAATTCGGGCTGTCGGCCGCCTGGGTCTGGACGGCGAGCAGCCGGCGATCGGGGCTGACCGCCGTCCACCACACGGGCTGCGGCATCCGCAGCGTCCGCATCAGGCGGCCGCTGGTCACGTTCCAGAACGTGACCGTCCGGTTGGTGCCGCCGGTGATCAGCGTGCGGCCGCCGGGCATGAACTCGATCGCATTGGCGATCGCTCCGTTGCGCGCCGGCAGCGTCCGCACCGTGCGCAGCGTCCGCAGGCTGACGAGCGCGATCGTGCCGTCCCCCTGATCGGTCGCGAACAGGCGCGAGCTGGGAGCGACCGTCCAGCAGGGGTCGTAGCCGCAGCTCTGCTGCGGCGTGTTCCAGGCAAACGCGCGACCCAGGCGACGCCTGCCCGACAGGTCGTACACGTCGACGCTCCCGTCCTGGTAGCCCGCGTAGACCGTGTCGCCACGGGGATCGAGCGTCATCACCGAACGGGTGCCCGGCTGTCCCGTGTAGCTCTCCGTGATCGCGCCGGTCCCGACGTTCCAGACGTGCACGCCGTCGAACGCGTCGGCGACGATCCGGCGGCCGTCCGGCGTGAACGCGATCCCGCGGATCCACGCCGACGGCAGTGTCGACGCCAGCGTCCGGTACCGCCCGGAACCCAGATGCAGCAGGGTCACGGCGGCGCTCGGCGTCGCCGGGCTCGGGCTGTTGACGCCGAGCGCGACCGTGCGCCCATCGCGCGACAGCGCCGGCAGGCCGCCGACCGGATACCGGCGCACGATCCTGCCGCGGCGGCTCCACAGCAGCGTGTCGCCCTGCTGGGCCGAGGTCAGCAGCCGCCCCGCGGGCGTGAACGCCACGTGCGGCTCAGCCTGACCGGGACGCATCGGGTACCGCCTGGACCACAGCACCCGCCCGGTCGACGCGTTCAGCAGATCCAGCCGCTCCGCCGTCGGTTCCTGGGCGGTCGGCCCCTCGGTCACCAGCGTCACCGCGATCCGGCGACCGTTGGGCGAGTAGGCGATGCTGTCTGAGTCGAACGGTGGCGCCGGGGCCAGCGCCCGCCAGGTGCGCAGGACGCGCGTCTGGCGGCTGCGGAGATCGATCGCCTGCAACACGGCGTCGTCGGGCCTGACCGTCAACGCCAGCAGCGTGCGACCGTCGGGCGAGAACGCCATCGCTCGGGGGGCGACCGGCTCGCCGAGCGCCACGGCGCCAGCCGACGCCCAGCCCTCCGTGTCGATCAGGCCGACCCGGCCGCCGTAGCTCCCGTAGGCGAGCGTCCGGGCCGACGGGCTGACCGCCAGCGCATCGATCTCGGTGCTGGCGGGGTGCAGCACTCGGATCAGCGCCGGATACCGCTGCAGCGCCGCCAGCAGGTCCGAGCGCGTCTGCACGCGGTCCTGCAACCGGACGCCCGCGACGCCCAGCAGCAGCGAGCGATCCGGGGACGGATCGCTCAACGCCTCAAGGCCGACCCGCTCGGCATCGGACGTCAGCGCCTGCGCCCGCGCGTGATCGCGCTGCACCAGCGCGACGACGCCCGCGATCACCGCGAGCACGAGCAGGATGCCGGCGCCGGCCAGCAGACCGCGCAGCCGCCGGTTGGACCGGAGCTGTGCGCGGCGCTCACGGTCGGCCACCGCCAGCGACGCCTCGACGAAGCTGCGCTCGGTCGCGTTGAGGTCGCCGGGCCGGCCGCGGGCGAGCTCGACGGCGCCGGCCAGCCGCGGTCCGCGATACAGATCGGTCGGCTCGCGCCCGCCCGTCTCCCATAAACGCGCGGCGTCCGCGAGCCGGCGACGCAGCCTGATCCCGTCGCGATCCTCGTCGAGCCAGCCGCGCAACGTCGGCCAGGCCCGGATCAGCGCCTCATGCGCGATCTCCACCGTGTCGTCGGACAGCGTCAGCAGCCGCGCGTCGGCCAGCGCCGCGAGCAGGGCCATCACCCGCCCGGCCCAAGCGCCATCCGGCATCAGCTCCTCAAGTGCGACCTGACGCCGGGTCTCGGTGACGCCGTCACCGCCCGTCGTCAGCCGCAGGAAGATGCCGCGGACGAGCTGACGCTCGTCTGGGCTCAGCCGGTCCAGCAGCTCGTCGGCCGTCTGCGCGATCGCGCCGCCGACGCCGCCGGCGGCGCGATAGCCGGCAACCGTCAGGGTCCGGCCCTCGCGCCGCTCCCAGGTGGCCCGGAGCGAGTGCGACAGCAGTGGCAGCGCGCCCAGCTCACCGGCGACGTCTGAGACGGCGAGCTCGACCAGCCCGGGCTGGACCGTCAGGCCGGCGAGCCGCGCCGGCTCGATGACGACTTGCCGCAGCTGATCGTCGCTCATCGCACCCAGCAGCACCTGGTTACCGGCAACCTGCCGTGCCAGCTCCGGGTAGGCGCCGAGCTGACCGTAGACGTCCGCCCGCACCGCGATCGCGACCGGGCCCGCGGCCTGCAGCATCGAGGCCACGAATGCGGCGCGGCGACTCGGGTCATCGCCCAGCGTGAACAACTCCTCGAACTGGTCGACGACCACGAGCTCGTGCTCGTCGATCGACTCGACTCCTGGGACGGCACGCGGGGTCAGCACTCTGGCGGCGCCGATCCCGGGCAGCTCGCCGGCGCGCGCCGCCGCCACCAGCCCGGCGCGCAGCAGCGACGACTTGCCGCTGCCCGAGGCGCCCACGACCGCGAGGATGCGGCCGGCCGTGACCCGGCCGATCAGCTCGCGGACCAGTTCCTCGCGACCGAAGAACCGTGCGCGGTCGGAGGCTTGGAACGCCGGCAGGCCGCGGTACGGGCATTCCCCGGCGGACGGGGGCGCGTTGACACCGGGGGCGGCGAACGCGTAGATCGGCATCGCCGTCGACAGCCCGCCGAGCCGGTGTGGTCCGAGGTCGACGAGTGAGCCCCCGGGGGGCAGGTGGCCGCGCACGAGCGCAGCGGTGACCTCGGACAGCAGGATCTGCCCAGCGTCGGCTTCGGTCCGCAGATGTTTGGCGAGGTCGACCGTCAGGCCGACGTAGCCGTCGCCGCGACGCTGCGTCTCGCCCGTGTGCAACGCGAAGCGCGGGCGGATCGCCAGCGTCTCGGGCCACCGCTCCGCGGCCAGCGCGCGGCTCGCGTCCAGCGCCGCGGCGATCGCATTCGTGGCGCCATCGAACACCGAGACGGTCTCATCGCCCGCTCCCGCCGACCCGACGAGCTGGCCCCCGTGGCCGGCGATTACGTCGGCGACCACCTCGTCGTAGCGCACCAGCGCTTCAACCATTGCGGGCGTGTTCGATTCCCACAGTGCGGCAGCCCCGTCGATATCCGAGACGCAGAACGTGACCACCCCGCTCGGCAGCGACGCAGCCCAGCCGGCCCGGAGTCGCTCGACGAGCTCGCCGGGGGTCGCCGGCCGGCGGTCGGGATCGGTCGCGAGTCCCGTGCGGATTGCGGTCTCGAGCTGCTCTGCCCGGGCACGATCCAGTCCTTCCCAGCTGGGCAGCAGCCCGGCGGGAGCCGACCCGGTCAGCAACGCGAACGCGGTCGCCGCGAGCGCGTACACATCGCTGGCGCGCGCAGGAACGTCGCGCGCCGCGAGCTCCGGTGCCCGGAATCCCGGCGTGCCCGCGTGGCGCGCCAGGTTCCATGGCGAGGAGGAAAAGCCGAAGTCGACGAGCTTGACGCGGCCTCCCCGCGTCAGGATCAGGTTGCCGGGCTTGACGTCGCCATGGATCACCGGTGGCGTGAGGCCGTGCAGATGCGTGAGCGCCGCCGCGGCGTCGGACAGGTAGGCGAGCACGCTCGAGGGCGCCAGCCCGGGCCGGCCGCGGTCGCGCAGCAGCTTCGCGAGGTCGATCCCGTCGACCCAGTCCATCGCGACCACGTAGCTGTCGCCGTCGAAGAAGTCCTCCCGGACCAGCGGCAGCAGCGGGTGTGGCGGGATCCCCAGCAGGACCGTGGCCTCGCTCAGCAGCGCCTCACGCGGGACGCCCGGGTCGGCGACGCGGATCTTGAGCGCGACGAGCCGGTCGTGCCGTCGGTCAAGCGCTTTGACCACGCGCGCCTCGCCGCCTGAGCCGACCGTCTCCAGCAGCTCATAGCGTCTTCCGATCACGGTGGTCATCGCCGAGCTCCCTCCGGTCCGGCGTCTCGTACGCTGTGCTCGATGGGCCCACAGGTCGAAGTGCTGTACGGCGGGCGCAGCTGGCGGTTCGCGCTGGAAAGCGACCGCGCGACGATCGGCAACGCGGATGCCAACGACATCGTGCTCGCCGAGGACGCGAAGGCGAGCCGACTGCATGCGGTGCTGGAGCGTTTCCCGGCGGCGTGGTGCGTCACCGACCTCGGGTCGTTCAACGGCACGTGGGTCAACGGCGAACGGATCTGGGCCTCCCACCGCTTGCGCCACGGTGACGAGATCCGCACCGGCCAGTCCCGCCTGATCTTCCGCGATGCCCCGAGCGGGGATGAGCCGCAGACCGAGGCCGAGATCTCGGCGCCGACGCTGACCGTCCGTGAGCGGGACGTGCTCGTTGCGCTGTGCCGGCCCCTGCTGGACCGTGACCTGTTCACCGAGCCGTCGTCGACCCGGGCGATCGCGGAGCAGCTGGTGATCACCCAGGCGGCGGTCAAGCAGCACCTCGCGAACCTGTACGACAAGTTCGGCGTCGCCGCGACCGACTCCAACCGTCGCTCGCGGCTGGCCAACGAAGCGCTCCGGCGAGGCGCCGTGTCCCTCGCCGAGCTCCGCGCTCGCTCGGGCTGAACGCCCGACGCGACCCGGCTCCCGATCCACCGATCACCCGCGCATCATCCGCGATCGCCGTCGCCGTCGCCATAGCTCTCAGGGCAGCTCGCGCTCACCGCCGGTGAGGACGAGCTTGCCGCGTAGCAAGGCCGAGCCTGTCCACGGGGCAGGGCCGAGCCTGTCCGCGGGGCAAGGCCGAGCCTGTCCACGGGGCAAGGCCGAGCCTGTCCGCGGGGCAAGGATTTGCTCACCGGCGGCAACCAACGCGGCCCCCGCCGGCCCATGGTCCGGCGGTCGTGGCCGGTCGATCATCGCTGTCGACCACATCGATCGGCCGTCGGACGGGCCGATCACTCAGACCGGGGGGACCGATGAACCGCACGACCACGCATCGACGGATCGCCGCGGCGCTTGCCGCGGCGCTGACATTCGCGGCGGCGGCGCCGGCAGCCGACGCGCGATGGTTCAACTTCAACGGCCACGGGTCGTTGGTGCTGGTGACGCCGCGGGCCTGGATGTCGGGCCACGGGCCGGTCGGGACGACCACCCGCGGCGTCGCCCTGTTGAGGCACGGCGGGGCGCTCATGATTGGCTGAGACTGACCGGACACCTGCCTCGTGAGCCGGGCGAGACCGATGCTCTGATCGAAGTCGAACACCGCTGACGCGTCCCGTGGCCCGGTCGCCGGATGCCCGTCCGGGTGACCGGGCCGCCGACGGGCGACCACTAGCATCCGCGCCGTGCTCGGGCTCTCCGATGATCTGGCGCTGGCGCTGGAGCTGGCCGACGTCGCCGACGAGATCACGATGGCGCGGTTCCGCGCGGCGGATCTTGTCGTCGAGACCAAGCCCGACATGACGCCGGTGTCCGAGGCCGACCGCGCGGTCGAGCAGCGGCTCGGAGACCTGCTCACACAGCGACGCGCCGGTGATGGCCTGATCGGCGAGGAGTTCGGCGGCGACGCCCTCGGCGGCCGCCGGTGGATCATCGATCCGATCGACGGCACCAAAGGCTACGTCCGCGGGATGTCCGTGTGGGCGACGCTGCTCGCGCTGGAGGAGGAGGGCGAGGTCACCACCGCGGTCGTGTCGGCGCCTGCGATGGGCCGCCGCTGGTGGGCGGCCCGGGGTCACGGTGCGTTCACCAACCGGAGCAGCGCCGCCGAGCAGGCGCGGCCGCTGCGGGTTTCGGCGATCGCACAGCTCGAAGACGCCCAGGTCTGCTACGGCGACGTCGACTGGTATGAGCGCACCGGCTGCCTGGACGGGCTGCTGGAGCTGATCCGCAGCTGCTGGCGCGCGCGAGGGTTCGGCGAGTTCTGGCAGTACACGCTCGTCGCGGAGGGCCTCGCGGAGATCGCGTCGGATCCGTCGGTCAAGCTCTGGGACCTCGCCGCGCCGATGCTCCTCGTCCAGGAGGCGGGCGGGCGGTTCAGTGACTTCACCGGCCTCGCGACGGCCGACGGCGGCAGCGGGCTCGCGTCCAACGACCTGCTGCACGACGTGGCGCTCGCGGCACTGGGCGGCTGAGCGGGGTGGTGGCGACGCTATTCGGAGACGAGGAGGGGCGTCTCGCGCCTGACGCGGCGGACGCGGTTCCCGGACAGGTGGTGCCGCTTGCGACCCGGTTGCGCCCGACGACGCTCGACGAGCTGGTCGGCCAGGAACGGCTGCTGGCGTCGGGTTCCGCGCTGCGGCGCGCGATCGAGGAGGGCCGGCCGCATTCGATGATCCTGCACGGACCGCCGGGCAGTGGCAAGACGACGCTCGCCCGGCTGGTCGCGAACGCCAGCGATGCCGCATTCGAGGAGGAGTCGGCGGTGGCCGCGGGCCGGGCCGAAGTGCGCGCGGTGATCGAGCGAGCCCGCCAGCGGCTGCAGACCGGCGGCCGCCGGACCGTGTTCTTCCTGGACGAGATCCACCGCTTCAACAAGGCCCAGCAGGACGCGCTGCTGCCATCGGTCGAGGAGGGGCTGATCACGCTGATCGGCGCCACCACCGAGAACCCGTACTTCGAGGTCAACTCGGCCCTGATCTCACGCTCGCGCGTGTACGAGCTCGACGCGCTCGGGCCGGGCGACGTGCTGAAGCTGCTGGATCGCGCCGTCGAGCGGGGCTACGTCGGCCCGGCCGAGCGGATCGCCCCCGAGGCGCTGGAGTTCCTCGCCGAGCGCTCGGGCGGCGACGCGCGCTCGGCCCTGAACGCGCTCGAGCTGGCAAGCGAGGCGGCCGGGACCGGGCCACTCACGCTCAAGCACGCCGAGGACGCGATGCAGCAGCGCGCGATCCTCTACGACCGTAAGGCGGACCGCCACTACGACACGATCTCGGCCTGGATCAAGGCGACCCGGGGATCCGACCCCGACGCGTCGCTGTACTACCTGGCGGTGATGCTCGAGGCCGGGGAGGACCCGCGGTTCATCGTCCGGCGGATGGTGGTGCTCGCCTCCGAGGACATCGGCAACGCTGACCCGCAGGCGCTGAGCGTCGCCACCGCGGCGGCCGCGGCGGTCGAGCACACGGGGATGCCGGAGGCCCAGTTCGCGCTCGCCCAGGCGGCCATTTACCTATCCCTGGCGCCGAAGTCCGACGCGGTCAAGCGCGCGGTGTTCGCGGCCCGTGGCTACGTGCGCGAGCGGGGGGCGTCGGCGCCCCCGGCGTACCTGCGCTCGTCCACCCGCCAGCAGGGCGATTACGACTACCCGCACGCTCGCCCCGGCCACATCTCGCCGCAGGAGCTGCTGCCCGACGGAGCGATCGGCGCTCGCTTCTACGAGCCCGACGACGCCGAGGCGGCGCTGCGCGAGCGGCTGGCCGAGCTGCGCCGCGCGCGTGGGCGCAGCGACGGCTAAGCCAAGCGGGGCGGTTGCCGATCGCTGCGGGCTACGCTTGTTCGTATGCCCGCTCAGGCCTACGCCGGCAAGGAATGCGTCTGCCAGCTGCGCAAGGGGATCTGCGATCAATCCTGCGTGCGCGGGATGCTCGAGACTCCGTTCTACATCGCCTGCCTGCGGTTGAGCGGACGCCGCTGCCTGGTCGTCGGGGGCGGCGAGGTCGGGCTCGAGAAGGTCGAAGGGCTGCTCGCGTGTGACGCCGATGTGATGCTCGTCGCGCCCCAGGCGACGCCCGAGCTCGAGACGCTGGCCGCCGAGGGATCGATCGTCTGGGAGCGACGCGAGTTCCTGCCGACCGATCTCGACGGCTGCCTGATCGCGATCGCCGCGACCAACGACACCGACGTCAACATCGCCGTCTACGACGGCGCCGAGCGCCGGGCGATGCTGGTCAACGTCGTCGACGTGCCGCCGCTGTGCAATTTCATCCTGCCGGCGATCGTGCGGACCGGGCCGCTGGCGGTGGCGATCTCGACCGCGGGCGCCTCGCCGGCGCTGGCCAAGCGAATGAAGCGTGAGATCGCCGAGCAGTTCGGCGAGCCCTACGCGGACCTGGCGGTGCTGCTCAACGACGCGCGCGGGTGGGCGAAGGGAACGCTGCCGACCTACCAGGACCGCAAGGAGTTCTTCGAGGGGATCGTCGGTGGCGATCCGGACCCGATCGAGTTGCTGCGTGCCGGCGATGCGGAGGGCGTGCGGGCGCTGATCGAGGCCGCCAAGCTGTCGTACGCGCCGGCGTGAGCGAGCTCACCCACTCCGACGAGACCGGTCACGCGCGGATGGTCGACGTCGGCTCCAAGCCGGCAACCGATCGGCGGGCGGTCGCGCGAGCCGTGGTCCGTGTCTCACCCAGGACCGCGGCGCTGGTCGCGGCCGGTGACGCGCCCAAGGGCGACGCGCTGAGCGTGGCCCGGATCGCCGGGATCCAGGGCGGCAAGCGCACGTCGGAGTTGATCCCGCTGTGTCACCCACTGGTGCTGTCGTTCCTCGGTGTCGAGGCGTCGGTCGACGTCGACGCGGGCGAGATCACGATCGTGGCCGAGGCGCGCACGACCGGCCCGACCGGGGTCGAGATGGAGGCGCTGACGGCCGCCTCGGTGGCGGCGCTGACGGTGTACGACATGGTCAAGGGCGTCGAGCGTGGCGCCGAGATCACGTCGGTTGCGCTGGAGTCCAAGTCCGGCGGACGGTCGGGGGAGTGGAACCGCTCCTAGGCGCGGTGGACGCGGGCGTCGATCGCGTCCAGCACGGCCGCGTCGGGACCGAATGGTCCGGCGAAATCCGCGCCTGAGGCGAGCACCGCGTCAACGTCGACCGCGCCGGCAAGCTCGAGGCGGCGGCTTTCGTGCCGCAGCGAGATCGAGGCGTCGTTCGCGAGCACGGTGTGGACGTAGGACTCGACCGGGACGAGCGTGTCTCGGTAATACAGGACGAGCTCCGGGTGCTCGCGCACGGACGCGTCGATCACGTCGACCACGCGGCGCGAGACGATGAACGAGGCGGGGCCGTAGCGGCACTCGAGGCCTTCCCCAAACGGGCTGCGCTCGGCTTCCGGCGCGCTCAGCGGGTTGTGCCTGATTCCGAGCGCCAACGGCCGTCGCCTCGGCGTCTGGAACGGCGAGCGCTTGGCGGGCACGCCCACCCGAACGCCGGCCGGCGTTACCGCCACCGCGAGATGGGGCTTCAGTACGCCGGCGAGTGCGCGGGCGAGCGGCCGCCCGGGCCGTGGCGACGACCAGCGGTAGTGGTAGCGCAACGTGGGCGGCTGCACAGGCGTTCCGCGCCGGGACGCCGGTGGCTCGCAGGGGTGGCTCTCGATGAACCCGTCGGTGTCGGCGCTGGCCAGGGACGCCTCGATCTCGGCGACCGGGCGCGCCGGGTAGTCGCTGCCGTAGATCAGCACCAGCCAGTCGAATCGCGCCGACTCCCGCAGTCGATGGATGCAGCGCAGCAGCATCATCAGCTCGGAGGCCGAGCCCCGTTCCACGCTTGTCGTCTCCAGCAGGTCGACGTCGAGCTCGTGCATCCTGCGCAGATCCAGCGTGCCGGCGGCGCCGTCATGACGGACGGCGATCACGCCGCGCGGGCTGCCGGCGCGCAGCACCGCCGCCAGCCTCGTCAGCCGTCCGGGCGAGGTGTCGGAGGCGATCAGGTACGCGACCACGGGCGCGGGAGTCATCGTCGCGCCAAGATATCCGCCGTATGCTCGTCGGGACCGATGCGCGCCGCGATCCTGACCGTTTCGAGCTCCGTCGCGCGCGGCGAGACCGAGGACCGCTCGGGCGTGGCGCTCGCCCAGCAGGCGCGTGACGCCGGGGCCGAGATCGCCGCGCAGGACGTCGTCGCGGACGACCGGGCGCAGATCGAACGGTGGCTGCGTGCGCAGGTGCAGCTGGGCGTCGACCTGATCTTCACGACCGGCGGTACCGGCCTCACCGACGACGACGTCACGCCCGAGGCGTCGCGGGCGGTGATCGAGCGTGACGCGCCCGGGTTCGCCGAGGCGATGCGGGCCGAGTCGGTCCGTCACACGCCGATGGGGATCCTCACCCGTGGCGTGTCCGGGATCGCCGGGCGGACGCTGATCATCAACTTCCCCGGCAACCCGAAGGCGATCGCCGAGCTGTTCGGAGTGATCGCGCCGACGCTCGGGCACGTGGTCGACACGCTGCAGCGACGCCGCGGCGCGCCGACGCCCGGGCATTGAGTATCTGACGGGCGGCGCAGCGCTCTATACGGTACCGGGCACAGCGATACCAACCGGGGGAGAGCAGCCATGCGGGGAGTTCATCGGAATGCATTGACGTCGAGGGCCGCGCCGCTGACGCGCGCGGTCGTGCTGCTGGTGATCGCGTGTGCGATCACGGTGCCGTCGATCGCGCTCGCGCGGGGGACGCGTCCCGCGGCGACCGTGCACCAGTGCGGCGTCGTCCAGAAGACGGTCGGCGTGGTCGAGCAGGGCGGCGTTTCATGCCACACGGCCCGCACGGTCGCGCTCCACTGGCTCAATGGCCACAACCATCCCGACGGGTTCAGTTGCAAGCGCAAGAAGACCAACGCCGGATCGGGCTTTCAGGGCGTCTGCACCGATCAGTCCAAGCGCGTGACGATCATTCCGCAGTAGCTCCGGCCGGGCGCCAAAGCCCAGCCTTTGACCATCCCGGACCAGCCCCGGTAGCGTTCGGGACGGTCCATCCAAGCAGGAGCAGACGATGACGAGACGGGGCGCATATGCGGTGGCGGTGGCGGTCACCATGTCGGCGGCGATCGCGGCCGGCGGAGTTGAGGCCGGAACGGCGCCGGCGAAGCCGGCTCAGCTGACGTGGCATTCCTACCGCGTGCCGGGAGCCGGCCCGTTCGCGGCCGTGCAGTGTCCGTCGACGCAGATCTGCGTCGCGATCACCAAGCATGACCAGCTGTGGACGACGCGCAATGCGTCCGCCAAGCACCCGCGCTGGAAGCAGACCGTGGGGCTGGAGGTGATGGGCCCCGAGGAGGACTTCGAGCAGCCGAGCGGGTTCAACCTGTCGTGCCCGACGGTGCACCTGTGCGTCACCTCGTACTTTGGGGACATCCTCACCTCGACCGATCCGACCGGCCCGACGTCAGCGTGGAAGTCGACGAACATCCAGCCGGCGGGCGCGAAGGCCGACGGCAAGATCGACTCGCTCTCGTGCGCGTCTCAGACGTCGTGTGTGGCCGCGATCAACGAGTGGCTCAACGAGGAGGGCGGCGGCACCTACCTGAACATCGCGACGACGTCGAACCCGACGGGCGGCAGGTCGGCGTGGAAGGTCGCCGCCGGCCCCGGCGATTACCTCACCTCGCTGTCGTGCGGGCCGGGCGGTATCTGCGCCGGAGGTGACGAGTACGGCACGATCGTCGCCACGGCGAACGCGAGCGCGGGCGCAACGTCCTGGAAGCGGGTCGGGAACCTGCCGGCGACGCTCGACTGGCAGACGTGCTCGTCGGCCAAGCTCTGCGTCGGCGTTGACGACTCGGCCGAGCCGGTGGCCTCGACCAGCCCGGCGCAGAAGAACAGCTGGGTCCGCGAAAAGCTGGCCAAGGGCGACTACATGGGCATCGTGGCCTGCTCGGGCGCGACGTTCTGCGTCGCGACCGGCGGCGACAAGCAGGGGCAGGCGATGCTGACCTCGACCAAGCCGACGAGCGGCTCGAGCTGGACGCTGACGCGATTGCGCATCGGCCGGACGGAGCTCACCGGCCTGCAGTGCCGCTCGCGCTCGTTCTGCGTCGCGGTCGGCCAGGGCGGGCTGGTGATGATCGGCCGGCGCTAGCGCCCGGCCCGCGCCGCGAGCGCGCCGCCCTATGCTTCGCGCCCGATGACGACGGCGCCCGCGATCGAGCTCCGCGGGCTGTCCCGCTATTTCGGTGAGCGCACGGCGCTGCGCGACGTCTCGCTGACGGTTCCGCCGGGCACGACGCTGGCGGTGCTGGGACGCAACGGCGCCGGCAAGTCGACGTTGCTGCGGATCCTCGCTTCGCTGCTACGGCCCCACTCTGGGGACGTCGAGGTGTTCGGCGAGCCGCTGCCGCGCCGCGCGTTCGCGGTCCGCGCGAAGGTCGGCCTGCTGTCCCACGAGCCGCTGCTGTACCGGGAGCTGACTGCTCGCGAGAACCTCGACTACCACGCCCGACTGCACCGGGTCGCGGCCGGGCGGGTCGACGAGGTGCTGGACGCGGTCGAGTTCCAGCGGCGGGCCGACGATCCGGTCCGGACGCTGTCGCGGGGGATGGTGCAGCGGGTCGCGGTCTGCCGCGCGGTGCTGCATCAGCCGGCGCTGCTGCTGCTCGACGAGCCGCGCGCGAACCTCGACCCGGCCGCGAGCGCGCTCGTGGAGCCGCTGATCGGACGGCCATCGGGCGCGACGCGGGTGCTGACCAGCCACGACCCGCAAGCCGCGCTGGCCGAGGCCGACATGGTGCTCGCGCTCAAGGATGGCCGGATCGCGTATGCCGGCGAGCCTGCGGGCTTCTCGGATATCCGGCTGCGGGAGCTGTACGCGTGAGGACCGCCTGGGTGGTGCTGCGCAAGGACCTGCGGGTCGAGTCGCGGACGCTCGAAACGCTGCCGGCGATGATCCTGCTGGCGCTGGTGACGTTCGTGATCTTCCACTTCGGCCTGAACCGCGACACGATCTCAGGCCAGGAGGCGGCCGGCGTGCTGACGGTCGCGCTGCTGTTCGCGGCGATGCTCGGGATCAACCGGCTGTTCGTCGCCGAGCGCGAGCAGGGCGGCTTCGACGCGTTCCTGCTGGCGCCGGTCGACCGCTCGGCGATGATGGTCGCCAAGGCCGCGGGCCTGTTCATCTACCTGACCGTGCTCGAGGTGATCGCGGTCCCGGCCTTCGGGCTGTTCCTGCTGGGGCCGTCGCTCGGCCGGCCGCTGCCGGGGCTCGTGCTGGTGCTGGTGCTGACCAACATCGCGTTCGCCACGATCGGCACGCTCGTCTCCGGGATCGCCGTCAACACCCGGGCGCGCGACCTGATCGGGCCGATGATCGGATTGCCGCTGCTGGTGCCGGCGCTGATCGGGACCGCGCGGGCGCTCGGGCCGCTGCTGGCCGCCGGCCACGCCACCACCAGCCCGCCACTGAAGTGGTTGGCGATCCTCGCGCTCTATGATCTCGTATTCGCGCTGCTCGCCTACGCGCTGTTCGACTTTCTCTTGGAGGAATAGTGCGACACAACACTTACAGCAGGGGGCTTCCAGGCCTCGCGCTGGCCACTGTCGTGATGCTCTGCGCCGCGCTGACGCTGGCCTTCTTCTACGCGCCGCTGGATGCCAATCAGGGGTTCCTGCAGAAGATCTTCTACATCCACGTGCCACTGGCGATCATCGCGCTGTGCGGGTTCGTGTTCGGGGCGGTGATGGCGATCATGTACCTGCGCACGGGCGACCGCAAGTGGGACATGCGCTCCTACGTGGCGATCCACATGGCGCTGATCTTCGGGATCGCCGGGCTGATCTCGGGCTCGATCTGGGCCAAGGCATCGTGGGGCCACTGGTGGGTGTGGCAGGAGCCGACGCTCGTCTCCTACCTGATCGTGCTGCTGCTGTTCGCCACCTATCAGCCGTTGCGGTTCTCGATCGAGGATCCCGAGCGTCAGTCGCTGTACGCGAGCGTGTTCGCGATCGTCGCCGGCGCGTTCGTGCCGCTGAACTTCATAGCGGTGCGGCTGGCGACCGAATACGTGCACCCGCGCGTGCTCAACCTCGAGGGCGGTAATCTGCCGGGGCCGATGAAGCTGACCTTCTACGTCGCGCTGATCGGGTTCGCGCTGCTGTACGTGACGCTCTGGAAGTTCGAGATGTCCGCCAAGCACGCCCGCGCGCAGGTGCGGCGGCTGCGGCGCACGCTGCTCGGCGATGACGCCGGACGGCCCTATGGACGCAGCGCGGCCCCGTTGTGAGCCTCCTGTTCGCAATCACGCCCGCGCTGCCGCTCGGCGAGGCGGGGAAGTACGTCGCCGCCGCCTACATCGTGGTGTTCGTGGTGATCCTCGTCTACGTGGGGATCATGGCGATGCGCGCGCAGCGCACGCAGCGTGAGCTCGAGGAATTGCGCCGTGACGTCGAGGCGGTCAAGGCCGCACGCGCGGAGCTCGACCACGACCCCGATGACGGCTCGGATCAGACCGGAGCCGGGCGCTCCGAGCGGTCGGAGCAGATCGCGTGAGCGAGCTGCTGGCGATCGGGGTCTCGCACAAGACCGCCCCGGTCCAGGTCCGGGAGCGGCTGGCGCTGTCGGAGACACGGGCGCCGGAGTTCATGCGCGAGCTGCGCGCCGCCGCCGACGTTCACGAGACGGTCGCGATCTCGACCTGCAACCGGACCGAGCTCTACCTCGTCGTCGGTGACCCGGTCGAGGCCGAGAGCAGGGTGCTGACGATGCTGGCGCGGCAAGCGGGGATCCGCCCGACCGAGCTGGCCTCGGCGATCTACTCGCACCGCAACTGCGAGGCCGCACGCCACCTGTACCGGGTCGTCGCGGGCCTCGATTCGATGATCGTCGGCGAGGCCCAGGTGCAGGGCCAAGTCAAGCGTGCCTACGAGGCGGCGCTGGCCCAGGACACGACCGGTGCGCTCACCAACCGGCTGTTCACGGCGGCGCTTGCGACCGGCAAGCGGGTCCGCTCGGAGACCGCGATCGGTCAGCTGCAGCTGAGCATCCCGAGCGTCGCGGTGGCGCTCGCCAAGGAGCGGATCGGGAAGCTCGACGGACATCAGGTGGTGATCATCGGGACCGGCGAGACCGGCGAACTGGCCGCGCGGGCGCTGGCGGACTCAGGCGCCGAGGCGGTGTTCGTCGCCAGCCGCCGTCGTGACCGCGCGATCTCGCTGGCGCAGCGCTACCACGGTTCAAGCGTCCCCTTTGACGAGCTGCCCGAGGCACTGGAGCGCGCCGATATCGTTGTCGCCGCGACCGCGTCGCCGCATCTGCTGCTGGAGGTCGACGAGGTCGCCGAGGTGATGCGCGCGCGCCACCACCGGCCGCTGCTGCTGATCGACCTCGCGGTCCCGCGTGACATCGACGCGATGTGCGGTCGGCTCGACGGCGTCACGCTGGTCGACGTCGACGGCCTGCAGGCGGTCGCGCAGGGCAACCGGCGCGTTCGCCAGGCGGAGGCGACCCGGGCCGAGGGGATCATCGAGGAGGAGATTCAGCGTTTCGCGGCATGGCTGGGAATGCTGGAGGTGCTGCCGACGGTCGCCGCGATACGTGCCCAGGCGGCGCGGATCGCCGCCGAGGTGGTGGCCGAGAACGACGGCAAGTGGGAGACGGCCTCCGAGCGCGACCACGCGCGGATCGACGCGATCGCGCGGACGATCGTCAACCGGCTGCTGCACGAGCCGACGTTGAAGATGCGTGAGATGCGCGACGATCGGGTCCACGCGCGGATGGCGCTGGTCCGTGAGCTGTTCGGGCTCGATGCCGAGACCGAAGTGCCCGCCACGGCAGAGCAACCGCAACCGGGGGCATCGGTCGAGCACCTCGCGCGGCGGCGCTCGCGGGCGCGAGCTGCCGGCAGCCGGCTGAACTGATGCGGGTCGGCACACGGGGTTCGGCGCTCGCGCTGGCGCAGGCGCGGTGGGTCGCCGAGCGGTTGCAGGAGCGCGGCGAGCCGGTCGAGATCGTCGAGGTCGTCACGCTCGGCGATCGCGGCGGGGTGGGTGGGTCAATCTCGGACAAATCCCGCTGGGTGTCAGAGCTCGAGCGGGCGCTGGACGAGGGCCGGATCGACGTCGCCGTGCACTCGGCCAAGGACGTGCCGGCGCAGCTCGCCGACGGCTACGAGCTGGTCGCGGTGCCGCCGCGCGCGGATCCGCGCGACGCGATCTGCGGGGTCGGCGAGCTGCGAGAGCTCAAACGCGGCGCCCGTGTGGGGACCTCGAGCCTGCGTCGCGCCGCCCAATTGCACGCGGTCCGGCCGGACCTGCAGATCGTGCGGGTGCGCGGCAACGTCGATACGCGGCTGCGCAAGCTCGCCGATGGCGAGGCCGACGCACTGGTGCTGGCGCTGGCCGGACTGGAGCGGCTCGGACGCGCCGATGCGGCGGGCGGGACGCTGGACCGGCTCGTGCCGGCCGCCGGCCAGGGGGCGCTGGCGTTGCAGGCGCGGCCCGACGCGCTCAGCGCCGCCCAGCTTGATGCCGTCAACGATCCCGCCGCGATGGCGTGCGTCGCCGCCGAGCGGGCGTTCATCCACGCGCTCGACGCCGGCTGCGAGACGCCGGTCGGGGCGCATTGCCGGATGCTGGACGACGGGCGCGCCTCGCTGACGGGATGGGTGGGGCTGCCCGACGGCGCCGCCTGGCTGCGCGATGAGGTGTTCGGCGATCCCGCGGTGCTCGGTGCGCAGTGCGCCGGGCGGATGCTCGCCGCCGGCGCCGCCCAACTGCTGGAGCAGGCCGCGGCGCAGGTCACGGTCACCGCCGGCGGGCCGGTCGCCGCGGGCTCGGTGGCCGAGGGTGGGTCACGATGACCGTGTACTTGGTGGGCGCGGGACCGGGGGATCCGGGCCTGATGACTGCGCGGGCGCTCGAGCTGATCGCCGCCGCCGACGTGATCGTCCACGACCGGCTGATCCCGGAGACGGCGCTGGACGGCGCCCGCGCCGACGTCGAACTGCTGTACGCCGGCAAGGAGGGCGGCGGACCGTCGGTCTCGCAGGAGGAGATCGCGCAGCTACTGGTGGAGCATGGCGCCGCGGGGCGCGAGGTGGTGCGGTTGAAGGGCGGCGACCCGTTCGTGTTCGGTCGCGGCGGCGAGGAGGCGGAGCTGCTGCGCGACGCGGGCGTGCCGTTCGAGGTGGTGCCGGGGATCACGGCGGGCGTCGCCGCGCCCGCCTACGCGGGGATCCCGGTGACCCACCGCGACGCCGCGTCGGCGGTCGCGTTCGTGACTGGCCACGAGGATCCGGCCAAGGAGGACACGGCGCTGGATTGGCCGGCGCTGGCCGCGTTCCCCGGCACGCTCGTCGTCTACATGGGGGTGCGCACGCTGGAGGCGATCTCGCAGGCGCTGATCGCCGGCGGCCGCTCCCCGACGCAGCCCGCGGCGATCGTCGAGCGCGGGACGCTGCCGCGCCAGCGGGTGGTCGTCGCCACGTTGGCGACGATTGCGTCGGTCGCCGCGCGGGAGGGGATCCGCGCGCCGGCGATCTCCGTGTTCGGCGAGGTCGCGGCGCTGCACGAGCGGCTCGACTGGCTCACCGCCCGCCCGCTGGCGGACCGGACCGTCGCGGTCACCCGCGCGCGAGCGCAGTCCAGTGGGCTGGCCGGGCGGCTACGTGAGCTGGGCGCGGTCGTGGTTGAGGCACCGGCGATCCGGATCGCCCCGATCGACGGCCCCGCGCCCGATCTGGCCCGCTACGACCTCGTCTGCCTGACCAGCCCGAACGGCGTGCGGCTGCTCTTTGATCGCCTGCGCACCGCCGGCCGGGACGCGCGCGCGCTGGCCGGCGCGACGGTCGCCGCGATCGGTCCGGGAACCGCCCGGGCGCTCGAGCAACATGGCGTGATCGCCGACATCGTGCCCGAGCGGTTCGTGGCCGAGGGTCTGGTCGAGGCACTCGCCGAGGTACCCGTCACGCGCGCGCTGATCGCCCGGGCGGCGGTCGCCCGTGACGTCCTGCCCGACGCGCTGCGCGCGCGAGGGGCGCAGGTCGACGTGCTGGAGCTCTACAAGACGGTCGCCGAGCCCCTGTCCCAGCCCCAGCGTGACGAGGTGGCCGGTGCCGACTACGTCACGTTCACCTCGTCGTCGACGGTGGAGTTCTTCTTCGAGCAGGCCGGGGACGTGGCGGCGCAGCGGGCCCGCCTGATCTCGATCGGGCCGGTCACGAGCGATGCGCTGCGCGCCCGCGGGCACGAGCCCGACGTCGAGGCGGAACGTCACGACATCGACGGGTTGGTCGACGCGCTCGTCGCCGACGCCGCGCAGGGCACGTCGTGAGCTCGCCGGTGATCTCGTTCACCACCGACTACGGCCTGCGCGACGGGTTCGTCGGCGTCTGCCACGGCGTGATCGCCCGCGGCTGCCCGGACGCGCGGGTGATCGACCTGACCCACGAGATCCCGCCACAGGACGTCCATTCGGGCGCGCTGGTGCTGGCCTCGTCGATCGAGTACCTGCCCGACGAGGCGGTGCACCTGGCGGTCGTCGATCCGAACGTCGGGACGGCGCGGCGCGCGATCGCGGTGCTGAGTCATTCGGGCGCGCGGTTCGTGGGGCCCGACAACGGGCTGCTGGAGCCCGCGGTGTCCGCTGCCGGCGGTGCCGCCGAGGCGGTCGACATCGCTCGCTCGCCGTTTGCGCCGGCGGCGGTGTCGGCGACGTTCCATGGGCGGGATCTGTTCGCTCCGGTCGCCGCCGCACTCGCTGCCGGGCGCTCGGTTTCCGAGGTCGGCGAGCCGATCGAGCCGGCGTCACTGGTGACACTGCCGCGCACGCACGCAGCGCGTGAAGACCGCACGCTGGTCGCGCACGTCCAGTACGTCGACCAGTTCGGCAACCTCCAGCTCGATGCGGACGGGCGCGACATCGCCTGGGTCACCGGCGCCGGTCCCGTCGCCGTCTCCTCGAGCGCCTGGGACCGCTCGGCTCTGGCCGTCGAGCAAGGGGTCACCTTCGCCGACGTCGCGACCGGCGAGCTGGTCCTCTACGAGGACGCCCATCGGCGCCCGGCGATCGCCGTCAACCGCGGCTCGGCCGCCGAGCGGCTCGGGCTCGGCGTCGGCGACGAGCTGCGGATCGCTCCCGTGGAGGATGCGCCGCGGTGACCCAGCCGTCGGTCGGACGCACCGCGGTGAGCCAACCGTCGGTCGGATCGCCACGGCTGCATCTGCGCCGGACCGACTCCACAAACGCCCGCGCCCGCGCGCTCGCCGCTGCCGGGGCACCGCACGGGATGGTCGTCACGGCGACCTTTCAGGACAGCGGCCGCGGCCGGCAGGGACGGACCTGGGTCGCGCCCGCCGGGCGCGCGCTGTTGTGCTCGGTCGTCGTGCGCGACCCGCCGCGGTTGCTGCCGCTCGTGGCCGGCGTTGCGGTCGCCGAGACGGTCGAGGCGGTCCGACCGCCCGATCCGGTGTCGAAGGTATGGGAGTACGTGGAGACCGGCGGCCCCGCCGCGGTTGCGCTGAAGTGGCCCAACGACGTCCAGCTGCGCGGGCGCAAGGTCGCCGGGATCCTCGTCGAGGGACGACCCCAGGAGCGCTGGGCGGTGGTCGGAATCGGCCTCAACGTGGCCGTGCGCGCCGAGGACTTCCCGCCTGAGCTGCGCCGGATCGCCGCCACGATCGGACTGGAGCCGGCTTCGATCCCGCCGACGTTGGCGCGGCTGATGCAGGCGCTCGATCGCTGGCTGGTGATGCCCGAGCGCGCGGTGCTCGACGCGTTCCGGGTCCGCGACGCGCTGATCGCCCGTCAGGTTCGCTGGGTGCAGGGCGGCGCCGCGGATGCCGAGCGGCGCGAGGGCCGGGCATCCGGGATCGACGACGACGGCCGGCTGCTGATCATAACCGGCGATGGGGAGACAGTCGCGCTTGACTCCGGCGAGGTTCACCTGACGCCGGACCCGGGATCTGACCCGAGTCGGTCAGTCTAGGCGGCGGCTTCGGCGGCTTCGTCATCGGACAGCTCATCGTGTTTGAGCTGCTCGACGTTGTCTGTGACGTCGTCGTCGGCCGTGGCGTCGATCTCGTCCTCGCCGGCGTCGATGTCGTCATCGGTGGCGTCGATCTCGTCGTCGGTGGCGTCGATTTCGTCGTCGGCTGTGGCGTCGATGACGTCCTCGCCGGCGTCGATGTCGTCGTCGGCTGTGGCGTCGATGTCGCCCTCGGCCGCCGCGACCATGCCGGCCGTCGCTGCCGTCGGCGCCCCCGGGTCGGCCACCTTGCGTCGCCGGCGCTTTGAGCTGCGCCGGCCCTTGGGGAAGTTGCGCAGCAGCTCCCGCGCCAGCGCCGCGGGCTTGCGCGCCATCCGCGTCCGGGCGCCGCGCAGCGCCTCCTCGGCCTCAGGCGTGTGGGCGAGCGCCGCGGCGAGCAGCGCCGCGCTCAGCCGGCGGTCCTCCTTGCGGGAGGCATGCACGAGCCTGCGCGCGTTGCGGGCGTGCGCGGCGCCTGACGAGTTGACGAGCAGCCCGAGCAGCCGCTTGGTCTCAGGCCAGCGCTGCACGGCATATTCCTCGTGGACCTCGCGTGTGTACTCGGCCATCCGCCAGATCCACGCGTTGGCCTGGTCACGGCGGCCGATCCGTCGCTCGGCCAGCGCCTGCAGCATGATCTTGACGCCCTCGCGGCGCTCGTCACGCGGCCAGCCGCCCATGATGTCGATCGCGGTGTCGAACGCCTCGGCATCGCGGCTGGCGGCGATCTCCTGAAGCGCCCGCAACCGTAGTTGCGCGGAGCGGTTGCGCTGCACGGTGGTCAGCAGGAAGCGCCGCTTGAGCTCGCCCTGACGGTCGAAGTGCAGCATCGCCTTGGCCCGCCGCCAGCCGTTGGGCGCGACCCGGGCGCCGGCCAGCGCGGCCCACACGTGTTGCTCGCCATAGTCGAGATTCTCGACCGCGATCCGCCACAGCTCCCGCTCGAACACCTCGGCTCTGCGCTCGGGGTCGGGCGTGACCGGGAGCACCCTTCTTTCCACTCGGACCCGGCGGCCGCGGCCACGGCGGACCGGGCCGACGACGATCGCGCCGCCGCGGTAGACGTCGCGATCCAGCAGCGAGTGCAGGGTCACGACCGGGTCGTCGTGCTTGGTCGCGGGGTGCACGAAGTCGATCACGATCCCGGCTTCCTTGCCAGGATGGCGGCGGGTGACGCGGCCGACCCGCTGCTGATAGATGCGCTTGGAGGCGGTCGGCGCCAGATGCATGCAGATCGTCGCGCGCGGGCTGTTCCAGCCTTCGGCCAGCAGCTGCGCGTTGATCAGCACGTCGACCTTGCCGGACTCATAGTCGGCCAGCACCCGCGCCAGCTCGCGCTTGGGGGTCTCGCCCGAGACCGCCTTGGCGTTGATGCCCGTCTCGGTGAAGGCCTTCGCGAGGTTGTAGGCGTGCTTGACGCCGGCCGCGTACACGACCCCCGGGACGCCGTTGAAGCGGGTCTTGTAGAGATCGGCGACGGCGAAGTTGAACGGCGTCTGGTCCAGCAGCTCGGCCAGCATCTCCTGGTCGAACTCGGTGTCCACCTCGCCGCGGCGCAGCGGCACCTTGGCGATCGTGCGGACGCCGGGTCCCGGCGGGATGCGGATGCAGCGCAGCGGGGCGATCACCCCGCGTCGTGCCGCCTGCGCGAGGTCGAAGCGGCTGGTCTGCGTGGGGAACAGGTCGGTGACGTGCCGGGCGATCAGCGCACCGGTCGCGGTCATCCCGACGAAGATCGGTCCGCCCCAGGCACGGATGCTCGCCGAGGTCTTCTCGCCGAGCGCGGTGTGGGCCTCGTCGCAGATCACGATCGTGTACGCGTCGGAGATGCGGCCGACGTTGCGCACGAACCACTGATAGGTCTCGACGGTGACCGCCCCGTTGGCGGCGTCGTGATCGTCGAGCAACGGCGCGGAGATCCGGTCGCGGTAGCCACGGTCGCGCAGCTCGCCGTTGAACTGGTCGACGAGGTTGCGGCGGTGGGTGAGGATCAGCACGCCGCCGGTCCGACTGGCCTCGACGAAGCCGAGCGCCGCGACGGTCTTACCGGCGCCGGTCGCGTGCTCGAACCAGAAGCGCTTGTGCGCGTTGGGATCCTCGGGCTGCTCCTCGAACTGGCGGTCGCCGCCGTCAGGGTGCTGCCAGTCCTGGGGCTCCTCGTCGAACTGAGGCTCGTCCTCTTCGTCGGCTTCTGGCCAGTCCTGGGTCTCGTCGTCGGGGTCGAGCTCCGCGTCGTCCCGGGCGGCGCCGTTGCGCTTGGTCGGGGTGTCGCTCTCGGTCGAGGCGTCTGCGCGCGTGGAGGCGCTCGTGCCGTTGCCGTTGGTGGTGCTCGCGCCATTGGCGACGCCGTTGCCGTTGCTGATCCGCTGGGCGTCGGCGAGCAGCGCCGTCAGCGTGCCCGACAGGGCGTCCACCTGGTGGGCCGAGAGCACGGTCCCGTCGACCAGGCTCGGCTCCTCCTCGGAGAGCAGCCGTTCCAGGCCGAGCAGGAGCGAGAACTCACGGCGCCATTCGATCGAGGGGACGCTGTTGCCCGCGGCGACCTCCTCCAGCGCTGCGTCGAGCGCACGCCGGCGGGCGGACCCTGGGGCCAGGGCCTCCTCGATCGATTCACCTTCGTATACGAAGCGCTCTCGCGTGAGCAACTCGGCGCGCGCGATGGCGTCAGGGCTTGGGAACGGGTTTGTGACACCCATGACTTGTGGAAAGGTTGAGTCTGGATGAGCGAGCCGCGGCGATACATCAAGCGGCTCACGGCCTCGGCGCTTGCCGAGCACAGCGAGTGGATTCCTCAGAAGCGTCCCGGGTGTTGCGCCGGAGGCTAAGCACCATTTAAGCACACCCGGCGGAGATGACCTTGTGGCAAGCTGTGAGCCTGTGCGAGTCGAGGCGTTGCGGATCGTGATGATGGCGGCTAGGCGTGACGGCAGCGGCTCGATTGCCGCGCAGTCGCGACCGGGTCGATGACGGCGGCAGTCGACTACGAAGTCCGCCGCTACCGCGGTGAGCGCGAGATGACCGACCTGCTGTCACTGCGCCACGACGTGTTCTGTGTCGAGCAGGGAGTTTCGGCACGTGAGGAGCTCGACGGGCGTGACGGTGAAGGCATCCACCTGGTCGCGGTCTCAGACGCTTCGGTGCTGGCCACCTGTCGACTGCTGTTCGTCGGCCCGACCGTCCAGTTCAGCCGGCTGGCGGTACAGCGTGACGCGCGCCGGCGGGGGATCGCGTCCCGGCTGCTGGAGCTCGCCGATCAGGAGACCCGTGCGGCCGGGGCGCGGCGGATCGTGCTGCATGCGCAGACGTACGCGCGGTCGCTGTACGAGGGCGCCGGGTACCAGCCGCGTGGTCGGGTGTTCATCGAGTCCGGGATCGAGCACATCGCGATGGAGAAGCTGCTGTAGCCGGCAGCTGCTGTAGCTCGGTCGTGGCGCGATAGCGTCACACGCCGATGGCAGAGGTTCGGATCGATCCGCTCAGCGGCCAGCGCGTGTTCGTCGCCAACGACGGGGCGACGCCGTCGCTCGCGTCGGGGCCGGGCGGCGAGCTGGTCGCGCCACGCTTCGTGCCGATCCTCGACCAAGCTGCCAAGCAGCCGGAGCCGACCGCGTATCCGGACCTGTTCTGGGCCGGTCCCGCGACCGGCACGCACGAGCTGCTGGAGGTCGGCGAGCCCGTGCGGTCGCTCGGTGAGCTTGCGCCCGAGCGGGTCGCCGAGGTCGTCGAAGGTTGGCGCGCGCGCATGCGGACACACGCCGACGCTGCCTGCCTGCACCTGTTCGCCGACGAGCAGCTGGGGACGCGGGCGAGCGCCCAGCTGCTGGCGCTGGAGTTCGTGCCGGCGATGATCGCCCGTGAACGCGAGCGCTTCCGCGGCTACGCGACCCGGACGATGGGCGGCAACCTGCTGGCGGACCTGCTGCAACACGAGGTCCGGCTGCGTGAACGGCTGGTGGCCGTCGACGCCGAGGTGGTGCTGCTGTCCGCCTACGCCGCGCGGGTCCCGTATCAGCTGATGATCGTGCCGCGGACACCGCGGATGCGGTTCGAGGACGACGGACCGACTGGGGCGGCGATGCTGTGCGGCGCGCTGCGCCGGCTCGGCGCCATGCTCGGCGCGATCCCGCCGCTGAGCTTGTGGGTGAGGACCGCGCCCCAGGGCGCCGAGCACTTCTGCTGGCGGATCGACGTGCTGCCGCGACTGCCCGGCGCGCTGGCGGACGGCGGTCTCGAATCGGGTGCCGGGCTGGCGTTCAACCCGGTCTCGCCCGAGGCGGCGGCGGCCGCGCTGCGCGACGCCGAGTGGTCGCGTCCGTAAGTTGTGCGTGCACCGAGCGTGGTCACTGGTGGATATGACCCGCCCACCCCAAGGACGCAGGAACCGTGGTGTGGCTCTGCCACACGAGGTTTCCGAGGACGCCGCCCGAGCGGCAGGTGCTGTGCGTCTCGCAGTTCACCCTGTACGGGGATGCGCGCCGCGGCAACCGCCCCAGCTATGTCGCCGCGGCCCCGCCCGGCATCGCCGAGCCGCTGTATGACCGCGTGT
>Ga0302314_10000938_pt1 | contig 54555 bp, 40 predicted proteins | sample III_Palsa_N2_3_FD_200533 | JGI IMG/M metagenome (GOLD analysis project Ga0302314, IMG submission 200533) | Peat permafrost microbial communities from Stordalen Mire near Abisko, Sweden - III_Palsa_N2_3 | ecosystem: Environmental > Terrestrial > Soil > Palsa > Peat permafrost | place: Sweden... | reverse complement strand
AAGGTGTTCCCCGAGGAATCCATCTTTCGCATCGACCATTACCTCGGCAAGGAGGCGGTACAAAATCTCCTCTACTTCCGTTTCGCGAACCGCTTCTTGGAGCCCATCTGGAATCGCGACAACGTCAAGGACGTGCAGATCACCATGGCGGAGAAATTCGGTGTCGAGGGCCGCGGCGGTTTCTACGAGGAGGTCGGCGCGGTACGCGACGTGGTGCAGAATCATCTCCTGCAGGTCACCTCGCTGCTCGCCATGGATCCTCCGGCGGGCAACGATCCGCAAGGGCGGCAGGCCGAGAAACTGCGATTGTTCCGCGCGATGCGGCCGCTCGATCCCAAGGCCGTCGTGCGCGGACAATTCCGCGGCTATCGGGACGAGAAAGGCGTCGCCAAGGACTCGCAGGTGGAAACCTTCGCCGCCTTGAGACTGCACATCGACAGCTGGCGATGGAAGGGCGTACCGTTCTACATCCGTACCGGCAAATGTCTGCCCATCACGGCGACGGAGGTTCGCGTCACTCTCAAGAGTCCGCCGCTCGCCGTATTCGATGCAAGCGATACCGTGCCGTGTAACTATTTTCGTTTCCGGCTGAGTCCCGAAGTCGTGATCGGCGCCGGCGCGCTCGTCAAGCGCAGCGGCGAGGAGATGCGCGGCGAGCCGGTCGAGCTCATCGCGCGGCACCAGACCGGGAGCGACAAGTCGCCCTACGAGCGGCTGCTGGGCGATGCAGCGCGCGGCGACGGCTCGCTGTTCACGCACGGCGACGCCGTGGAGGCCGCCTGGCGCGTCGTCGATCCCGTGCTGCAAAATCCCCTGCCGGTCGTGCAGTACGATCCCGGCACGTGGGGCCCGCCGCAGGCGAACGCCGTGATCGAGGACGGGGACGGCTGGCACGATCCGAAGGCCGAGGCATCCTCGCCATGCTGAGCAGCGATACCGTGTTTCTGCTCGATGTCGACGACACCCTGCTCGACAACGACCGCTTCGGCGCCGATCTTGGCAAACGCCTGGAATCGGACTTCGGCGTCGAGGCACGCAAGCGCTACTGGGGCATTTTCGAGGAGCTGCGCACGAAGTTCGGCTTCGCCGACTATCTGGGGAGCCTGCAGCTGTTCCGCGGCGGGCTCGACGATGACCCTCGCTTGCTGGGTATGTCCGACTTCCTGCTCGAATACCAGTTCTCGAATCTGCTCTACCCGCAGGCGCTGCAGGCCATCGGACATCTGCGCACGCTCGGCCGCCCGGTGATATTGTCGGACGGGGACGTGGTGTTCCAGCCGCGTAAGATCAGGCACGCCGGTATCTGGAACGCGGTAGATGGCGCCGTGCTGATCTATATTCACAAGGAAAGGGTGTTGGATCACGTTCAGCGGCGCTACCCGGCCTCGCACTACGTGGTGGTGGACGACAAGCCGAATCTGCTGGCCGCCATGAAGAGTCAGCTGAAGGAGAGGCTGACCACCGTATTCGTCCGCCAGGGGCACTATGCGCTGGCGGCCGAGTCCAACTCGGTTCAACCCCCGCCCGACCGCGTCATCGAGCGCATCGGCGACCTACTCAACCTTCAATCATCGGACTTCGAGGTACGACCATGAGCATGACCCAGAAATTGCACGACCTCGGGCAGAGCCTTTGGCTCGACAACATCACCCGCGGCATCCTCGACAACGGCACTCTGCGCCGCTACATCGACGAGCTGTCCGTCACCGGACTCACCTCCAATCCCACGATCTTCGACGAGGCCATCGGCGGCTCGACGCTCTATGACGACGGCATCCGCAAGAAAGCGCGGGCCGGCGCCAAAGACGAGGGTCTGTTCGTGGACCTGGCGCTCGAGGATCTGAAGCGCGCCGCGGACCTGTTTCGACCGGTATTCGACCGCACCGACGGGGTCGATGGCTGGGTGTCGATGGAGGTGTCCCCGCTCTTGGCAGACGATACACGATCGACCATCGAGGCGGCGCGCAGCATCCACAAGCTGGCCGACCGCCCGAATCTGTACGTGAAGATCCCGGGAACGCCTGCCGGCGTTCCTGCCATCGAGGAAGCCATCTTTGCGGGCGTCCCCGTGAACGTCACCCTGCTGTTCTCGCGTGAGCAGTACCTTGCCGCGGCCGAGGCCTACATGCGCGGTCTCGAGCGCCGCATCGCCGCCAAGCTCGACGTGCGGGCAAGCAGCTCGGTGGCGTCGCTCTTCGTCAGCCGCTGGGACAAGGCGGTTGCGGACAAGGTGCCCGCGGAGCTGCGCAACCGCCTCGGCATCGCGATCGCGGCGCGCACCTACAAGGCGCACTGCGATCTGGTCAAGACCGAGCGCTGGCGCGCGCTCGCCGCGGCGGGCGCGCGGGTGCAGCGCATGCTGTGGGCGAGCACGGGCACCAAAGATCCGAAGGCCTCGCCGACGCTGTACGTCGAGGCGCTGGTGGCGCCGAACACGGTCGACACGATGCCCGAGAAAACGCTCGCCGCCCTTGCCGAAAGCAAGGGGAACATGGCGGCCGCGACCCTCACCGCGGACGGCGGGAATGCGGAAGATGTCCTCGCGCGCTTCGCCAAAGCTGGCGTCGATGTGGTCGCGCTTGCGAAAAAGCTTCAGCTGGAGGGCGCGGAGTCTTTCGTCAAATCCTGGAAAGAGCTCATGCAGAGCATCGCGGACAAGAGCGCGACGCTCGCTACCACGTGAGCGTGCGATCATGAGCGATCGTGTGGACCCGCTCGCCGGGCGGCCGGCGCCGCCGGACCGGCTGGTCGATGTGCCGCGCCTGGTCACGGCTTATTACACCTTGAAGCCCGATCCGGGCATCGCGGCTCAGCGGGTCTCCTTCGGCACGTCGGGACACCGAGGGAGCTCCTTCGCCGTCGGGTTCAACGAGGACCACGTGCTCGCCATCACCCAGGGCATCTGCGAGCACCGCCGCCGGCAGGGCACCGACGGGCCGCTGTTCATCGGTTTCGACACCCACGCTCTGTCGGCACCGGCGTTCGCGAGCGCGCTCGAGGTCCTCGCGGCGAACGGTGTCGAGGTAATGACCGCGGCGGACGATGAGTACACGCCGACGCCCGCCGTTTCCCACGCCATTCTCACTTACAATCGCGGCCGCACGGCCGGACTCGCCGACGGCATCGTCATCACGCCCTCGCACAATCCGCCGGACAGCGGCGGCTTCAAGTACAACCCGCCGGACGGCGGGCCTGCGGACACCGGGGTCACCGGCTGGATCGAGTCGCGCGCGAATGTCTTGCTGGAGGCGCACCTCGAGGGCATCGCGCGCATGGACTACGCCAAGGCACGGCGTGCCGCGCGGCCCCACGACTATGTGGGTAGCTACGTCGCCGATCTCGGCAACGTGATCGATATGGAGGTCATCCGCAGCGCGGGCGTGCGCATGGGCGTCGATCCGCTCGGCGGTGCCGGTGTGCATTACTGGGCACGCATCGCCGCGACGTACCAGCTCGACCTGCGAGTGGTCAACGATGCGGTCGATCCGACCTTTCGCTTCATGACGCTCGATTGGGACGGCAAGATCCGCATGGATCCGTCTTCGCCCTATGCCATGCAGCGTTTGATCGCGCTCAAGGATGCCTACGACATCGCGTTCGCGTGCGATACCGATCACGACCGTCACGGCATCGTCACCGCCAGCGCCGGGCTGATGCCACCCAATCATTACCTGTCGGTGGCCGTGGATTACCTGTTCGCAAACCGTGGGCAGTGGAAGCCGGCCGCCGCGGTCGGCAAGACCGTCGTGAGCAGCGCCATGATCGACCGGGTCGCCTCCCGGCTCGGCCGCCGTCTCTACGAGGTGCCGGTGGGCTTCAAGTGGTTCGTACCGGGCCTCGTATCCGGCGAGCTGGGCTTCGGCGGCGAGGAGAGCGCGGGCGCATCTTTCTTGCGCCGGGACGGCGCCGCCTGGAGCACGGACAAGGACGGCATCATTCCCTCGCTCCTCGCGGCGGAAATCACGGCACGCGTCGGCCGCGATCCGGGCGAGGTCTATCGAGGGCTGACCCGCGAACTGGGCGAGCCGTTCTCCGATCGGGTGGAGGCGCGCGCCACCCCCGAACAGAAGATAAAGCTCTCCAAGCTCGATCGCGCGCAGATCCGCATCTCCGAGCTCGCCGGCGATCCCATCGAGGCCGTGCTTACTCAGGCCCCGGGAAACAACGCGCCGATCGGCGGCGTCAAAGTCGCCTCCAAGAACGGCTGGTTCGCGGCACGGCCCTCCGGAACCGAGGACATCTACAAGATCTACGCCGAGAGCTTTCGCGACGAGCGCCACTTGCGCACGCTTCTCGAAGAGGCCCAGCGCATCGTGGACGCCGCCCTGGCCTGACAGGGGCGATGTCAGCGCCACAGCCGAAGGACCCGGAGACGAGCGCCGCCGCGAAGCGGCTTCTGCCCTGGCTCGTGGCCGTGGGCTTTTTCATGGAAGCCCTCGATACGACGATTCTGAACACGGCGGTGCCGACGATCGCGCACTCGCTGCACGTCCCGCCTCTCGACATGAAGGCGGTGCTGGCGAGCTACACGCTGAGCCTCGCAGTATTCATTCCCATCAGCGGCTGGATGGCCAACCGCTTCGGCACGCGCCGCGTGTTCGCCTCGGCCATCGGCGTCTTCACGCTGGGCTCGCTCCTGTGCGGCATCTGTACCGACATCCATCTCCTGGTCGCGTGCCGCATTCTGCAGGGCTGCGGCGGCGCGATGATGCTGCCCGTCGGGCGGCTCACGCTGGTGCGCACCTTCGCGAAATCGGAGCTCATCCGCGCGATGAGCTTCGTCGCCATTCCCGGACTCGTCGGGCCGATGCTCGGACCCCTGCTCGGCGGCGTGATCATCGCTTATTTCCACTGGAGCGTGATCTTCTTCGTCAACATCCCGATCGGACTTCTGGGCCTCTACCTCGTGCGCAAGCACTTGCCGAACTACAAAGCCGCCCGCAACTACCCGCTGGATTTCGTGGGGCTGGTGCTGTTCGGCTCCGGGATCTCGCTCCTGTCCTACGTGCTCGAGGTGTTCGGCGATCACACCTTGAGCAGCCTGGAGGTCGCAGGATTGCTGGCCATATCGGCCGCGCTGATTGCGGCTTACGGCGCATACGCGGTGCGCACGCCGCATCCCCTGCTGCGCCTGAGCTTGCTCAAGATACGCAGCTTTCGCGTGGCGGTCTCGGGCAATCTCCTCACCCGCTTGGGGATCGGCGGCTTACCCTTCCTGCTGCCGCTCCTCTATCAGATCGGCCTCGGCTACAGCCCGATCCAGTCCGGGCTCATGATCATGCCGCAGGCGCTCGCCGCGATCAGCTTCAAGTTCACGCTCCCCGTCATCCTCAAGCGCTTTGGCTATCGGCAGGTGCTGATTTTCAACACCGTGATGCTCGGCGTGATGCTCATGCTGTTCTCTGCGATCGACACGGGCACGCCGCCCTGGGCCATCGCGCTGCTCGCCTTCGCCTTCGGATTCTTCACCTCGACCCAGTACACCAGCATGAACACGCTGGCCTTCGCCGACGTGAGCAACGAGCAGGCGAGCGGCGCGAGCTCCATCGCGAGCACGGTGCAGCAGATGGCCGTGAGCTTCGGCGTCGCCGCCGCCTCCCTCGCCGCCGCATTGTTCATTCCCGACCACACGCGCGCGACGCAGGGAGAGATGATCCACGGCATCCACCTCGCGCTGCGCACGCTCGGCGCGTGGACGGTGGTGTCCACCCTCGTGTTCGGCGAGCTGAAGGCGGGCGACGGCGCAGCCGTGAGCGCCCACAAGGAAGGCGTTACCGCCGGTTAGCGCGCAGGATGCATTCCCGCCGGTTAGCGCGGCTTCAGCGCGAGCATCATGGCGGGGCTGCCCACGGGCTCGTAGCGGCCGGTGAACGCGAGGGCGCCGTTCGCCGGGTTGATGCGGAAGGACGTGATCGAATCGCTGCGCTGGTTGCAGGAGAACAGCAGCTCGCCGCTCGGATCCATTGCGACGCTGCGCGGAGAGTCGGCGTGCGTCCACGCCTCGAAGGTGCTGCGCAGCTGTCCGTCCTCTGCAATCGCGAAAATGGCGATCGAGCTGTGCAAGCGGTTGCCGACGTAGAGAAAGCGCCCGTCGGGCGCGATCAGGATCTCGGAGGCGAGATTGCTGCCGGCGAAATGCGGCGGCAAAGTCGAGGCGCTCTGCTTGAGACGCATGGCCCCTCGCACGCCGTCGTAGTCGTAGACCGCCACGCGCGCGTCGTGCTCGTACAGATTGTAGAAGAACTTGCCGTTCGGGTGAAAAACGAAGTGGCGGGGCGCCGAGCCGGACGGCGCAATCAGCACGGGAGCCTCCGCGGGCAGGAGCCGCCCTCCCAGAGCATCGAGGCGCCAGATCAGCGTGAGATCCAATCCCGCGTCGTTGGCGATCACGAATTGGCCCGTCGGGTCGGGCGCCACCATGTGCACATGAGGGCCCTCGTGATCGCTGACCGCGAACTGACCGGGCGGATCGTCGATGGCGCGTGCGTGATGACGCGCTCCCACGCTCGGCCGCACGTCCGAGGCCGGGCCGAGCGTGCCGTCGGCCGCCACGGGAAACACGGCGACGTTGCCGCTGCCGTAGTTGGCGACGAACACGAACCTGCCCGAGGAGTGCACGCTCACATGCGCGGGCGAGGCACCGGCGGAGCTCACGGCGGAAAGACGCGTGAGCTGCATGCTGACGGGATCGATCGCGTAAGTGACCACGGCGCCGCTTTTCGCTTCCTGGCCGTCCTTCGCCCCCTGATAATTGTCGGTCTCGCTGATCGCATAAAGCCGCGTCTGTGCGGGATTGACGGCGAGCCAGGACGGATTGCGGATGTCGTCGACGACCTGCATTTGCATGAGTGCCGCGGTGGCACGCTCGATGCGAAACAGATAAATGCCGCCGCCGTTCGGCGTGTAGGTGCCCACGTAGGCGTAGAAGAAGCCGGGCGCGCCCGCGGCAACGGCGCGTGCGGCCGGGGCCGCGTAGGCGAGCGCGGCCGCCGTGCGTCCCAGAAACTCGCGGCGGGTGATGCCTCGGTCGATGGCCATCGCGCCAGTGTAACGCGGCACCCGGGAGGCGCGGCGCGGGCTCATGGGCGGACGCCTAGTTGTCCAGGAAGAGCGTGACGCTCGATGCGCTGAACGTGTAGCTCGAGCTCGCGTATTGCCCGACCGCGGTGATGCCGGTCGCGACCACCGAGCCCGTCAATTCGGTCTGCAGCTGCGTGATAAAGGAAGAGAAGGTATTGAAGTTCTCGTAACTGCCGCTCACCGAATGGCCGATGGTGAACACGGTGTTGGTGCCCGTCAAGCTCGGCTCGATGATCGGATCCGTGCCGATGCCGACGATGTTGAAGGTTTGTGCGCCGAGCTGAATCGTGTGACGGGTGCCGATGCCGGCGTTTCGCGCATCGAGCTGGATCTGTGCGGTGTTGTAAGAGGCGAACGGCGCGGACGTACCGGTCCAATCGAGCACGAGCACGGCGTTGATCGTCGTGTAGTCGAGGAAGCCGGACTGCTCGAGGAAATCTCCCGCGGAAGAAGCCGAGCCGAACGGCTCGGGGTAGCCCGTCACCTGCACAGGCTCGCCGGCGCTCGCGTTGGCCAGATCCGCGGTCCCGGTGTTCACGACATACGCGGCCGCGGTCGCGTCGTTGCTCGTGGTCGATCCCGTGCCGGCGAAGTCGAAGGCCGCGGCCGAGCGCCCTCCGAGCTGCGAGAGGTTGAGCGTCAGCGTGGTGCCGCTGGTGCCCTGTGCGGTGACGAGTCCCGAGGCCACTGTCTGACCGACCCGCACGCGACCGGCGCTCGCATCCAGCGTGGCGCTGGTGGAGCCTACGGAGCCGGCGGTGCCGAAGGCATACACCAACGATCCGACGGATATCTGCGCAATGCCCGTCGGGTCGGTGGTGCCCTCGCCGAGCTCCGTGACCTGCGTGTTGGGACCGACGGTCACCGTGGTCGTGCCGAACACGAAACTGTTCGTGCCGCTCTCCGTGAGCAGCGTGGCATCGTCGATGGTGAAGGTATTGCCGCTGCGCCCGGTCACGATACCGGACACCCGATCGAGGCCGCCTCCCTGCACGCTCGAGCCCGCGAGCACCTGGGTTGCGGAGAACGAGACGGTGGTGATCGTGGTGGCCGAGGTCCCCGTATTCGTCGACTCGAGTGTCGAGCCGTCCGTGCAGGTGAGCACGCCGTTGACGGTCTCCGGCGCGGTGCCGTCCGAGCAGGTCTCGCCCGTGCCCGTGGTGGTGCTGGTCGACTCGAGCGTCGAGCCGTCGGTGCAAGTGAGTACGCCGTTGACGGTCGTCGGCGTGGTACCGTCCGAGCAGGTCTCGGTAGGCGTCCCGATGTTGTCGTTGAAGAGCGAGTTCGACGTGCTGGTCGAGGTCGTCATCGTGCCGAAGGCCTCGACCATTGTGCCGGCGCTCAAGGAGGCAAGCTGGGTAAGACCGGTCGTGCCGGATACGGGAGTGCCGTTGATCTCGTAGCTGGTTCCCGTGGTCGGCGTGACCCGTAGCGACCCGCCCTCGGAAGTGCCGAAGTCGAACGGTGTGATGCCGGTGGAGTACCAGGTATCCGTAGCCGTCGTGTTGACGGTACCGATGGGCCCGCGAATGCGCACCGTCTTATCGTCGATAGGAAGCGAGCTGGCCGCCATCATCGGCATCACGGACACCGTCTTCGCGCTCAGATTGACCACATTGGACGCAGCCAGGTTGAAGTTGAGGCTCAGGCGCGTGGTGCTTTTGGCCGCAATGCTCAATTCGTTGGACGGGTCGAGCAACAGAGTGAGGGTCACTCGACCCAAGGCCTGACCACCAGCCCCCATCGGCGTCAACTGCACTCCCTCGGGTGTGCCGTTGTCGTAGATGATCTGCGCCGAGCTGTAGTCGAGCGTGACGACGGCCTGCTTGAACGTGCCGGTCTTCCCCGACGCCGAACCGATCACCTCGCTCAAGTTCACCAGGCGAGCAAGGTCCACGGTGGTTCCGGCCGGCAGCACGTTGACTGACGAACTGCCGCTCGAGGTTCGCAGCTGCACCGATACCAGGCCAACCCGATAGGCAAGGAATGTGTCCGACGACGGCGTCGAGGTCAAAGTGACCACCGCGTTGCCGTTGCAGGCGGCGAGCGCGGCCAGCAGCAGGCCGGCGAGCGGCGCCGCGAGCCAGCGGAGAATCCTCATCGGCTGTAATCCCATCGCAGCATGGTCAGGCCATTCTACCGGCATCGGAAGCGCCGATTGAGCAAAGTTCTGTGAAGTAATACGGGAAAGAGCAGTGCGTCGCATCCTTGCGACAGCCGGCGGGGCGCTCGCCGCGGCGTCGGCATCACCGGGCCTCTCGGCCGACCTCGCCGCACTGCGGCCGCGCGCTAAATCGAGCGCGAGATCAATTCCTTCATGATCTCGTTGGTACCGCCGTAGATGCGCTGCACGCGCGAATCCACGAACATGCGGCACACCAGATACTCGTTCATGTAGCCGTATCCGCCGTGCAGCTGCACACATTCGTCGAGCACTTCCTGCTGAGTATCGGTGACCCAGTACTTGGCCATCGAGGCGGTCACGGTGTCGAGCGTGCCGGCGACGATTCTCGAAATGCAGTCATCGACGAACACACGCGCCACTCGCGTCTTGGTGGCGATCTCCGCGAGCTTGAACTTGGTGTTCTGGAACTCGGCGATGCTCCGGCCGAAGGCCTTGCGCTCCTTCACATAGCGCGCCGTCTCCGCGACTGCGCCTTCCATGGCGCCGACCCCGACCACGGCGATCAGCGCGCGCTCGTACGGCAAGTCACTCATCAGCTGATAAAACCCCTGCCCCTCGGCGCCTCCCAGCAGATTGGCGGCGGGCACGCGCACGTTCTCGAAGAACAGCTCCGCCGTGTCCTGCGCCTTGAGGCCCATCTTGTCGAGGATGCGCCCCACCCGATAGCCCGGCAGGTCCTTGGTCTCCACCATCAGGATCGACGTGCCCTTCGCGCCCTCGCTCGGCGTCGTCTTCACCACGAGCGCGATCAGCTCGGCGAGATAGCCGTTGGTGATGAATATTTTCGAGCCGTTGACGATGTAGCTGTCCCCCTCGCGCACGGCACGCGTCTTCACTCCCTGCAAATCCGAGCCGGCCGCCGGTTCGGTCATGCCGATCGCCCCGATCAGCTCACCGCTCGCCATGCGCGGCAGGAGCCTGCGCTTTTGCTCCTCGGTGCCGTGATTGACGAGATAGTGGGCGCAGATGCTGTGCACGCCCTGGCCGAATCCGCTGAGTCCGCGGCGCGAGAGCTCCTCGTAGATCACCGCCTCGTGCCGAAAGTCGCCGCCCGCTCCGCCGTACTCCGCACTCACGTCGGTGCACAGGAGACCCATGGCGCCGGCCTTGCGCCAGATCTCCTTGCCGACGTTCTGCTGCTTGCGCCATTCGGGCTCGTTCGGGACCATTTCCGACTCGATGAAGCGAGCCGCGGCGTCGCGAAATATCGCGAGCTCCTCGTTCATCCAGGGCGACTCGTAGGCGCCCGTATCCGCTGCGTTCATGGCAATTCCATCGTTGCTCGACTCCCGCCAGTTTACCCGCTGCGGAGGGGCAAATTGCACCCCAAGCCCGGCACGGGTTGTTAAGATGGCTTTACCCATGGGAGCTCGCTCGCATAACACGGGGATGGGATCGCGCAAGGCCTTGATCGGCTCCGGGGGAGCCGCACTCGCCGTCCTTACATTCATCAATCTTTTCAACTATCTCGACCGCTACGTCGTATCGACGCTGGTCGAGAGCCTGCGCCGCTCGGAACTCCATCTCACCGACACGCAAGCGGGATCGTTGATGTCGGGTTTCTTGATCGTGTTCGCGCTGGTCGGTCCGATTTTTGGTTTCCTGGGAGACAGCCGCTCGCGTCCGCGGTTGATCGCGTTCGGCGTGGCATGCTGGAGCATCGCCACGGCGCTCTCCGGGCTCGCGTGGAATTTCGCGTCGCTGTTCGCGGCTCGAGCAGCGGTCGGCGTCGGCGAAGCGGCCTACGTCACCATAGGGCCGAGCCTGTTGTCGGACTACTTTCCGCCCGGCGACCGCGGCCGTGTCATGGCGATCTTCTTCTGCGCCATCCCGGTCGGCTCGGCGCTCGGCTACGTGGTCGGCGGATTCATGGACGTGCACTTCGGCTGGCGCATGGCGTTCTTCGTCGCGGGCGTACCCGGACTGATCCTGGCGCTTCTGTGCCTGGGACTTCGGGATCCGCCGCGCGGCGGTCAAGACGGCAAAGAAACGGGGCAGCCGCGGGCCGCAAGCCGGCCCGCCGCCAACTATCTCGAGCTGCTGAAGAACCGGCCCTACGTGCTCACCATCGCGGGATATGCGGCGTATACGTTCGCCCTGGGCGGCCTCGCCTACTGGATACCCGCCTTCCTCGAGCGCGTCCGTCACGTTCCGGAGAAGAGCGCGACATTCAGTTTCGGGATCATCGTGGTCATCACGGGATTCGTGGGCACGTTCGCCGGCGGCTGGCTGGGCGATTTCTGCGCCCGCTACACCCAGCGGGCTTATCTGTGGATTTCCGCCGCCGCGACGCTCGCGGCTGTGCCCTTCGCATGGCTCGCTCTCACCGTGGCTGCGCCGCGCACGTATCTGGTCTGCATGGTGATCGCGCAGCTCTTGATGTTCCTGTCGACCGGACCCATCAACGCCACGATCGTCAATCTCGTGCGGCCGACGCAGCGCTCCTCGGCGAATGCACTCGGCGTCTTCAGCATTCACCTGCTGGGCGATGTCCCTTCCCCGCTGCTCATCGGGCTGATCTCGACCCACTCCTCGCTCCAGCAAGGCGTGAAGCTCGTACCGCTCGCCATTCTCGTCTCGGGTGTCATCTGGATATTCGGTGCGCTCGCGCAGCCCGCGGGACTCGCGGCAGCCAAGATGCAGGGCGTCCCCGGGCTAGGCGCCCCCCGATGATCGAGCGCCGGATCGAGATCGCCGTCGAGGATCCGGCGCAACCCGAGGTCGCGCCGTTGCTGCAAGCGAGCGATGCCTACATGGCCTCGCTCTATCCGGCGGAGAGCAATCACATGCTCGCCGTGGGCTCGCTGCGCCAGCCGCAGGTGGCATTTCTGGTCGCGCGGGTCGATGGGAAGGCGCTCGGTTGCGGCGCCGTGCTCGATTCCGGCGAGGGCTGGGCGGAGGTCAAGCGCATGTTCGTCTCTCCGGCCGCACGCGGGCTGAAGCTCGGCCGCCGGCTGCTCGATGAGATCGAGGCCGTCGCGGTCGGCCGCGGCGTACGCGCGCTGCGCCTCGAGATGGGCGGCCTGCAGCCCGAGGCGCTCGGCCTCTATCGCTCGGCGGGCTTCGTCGAGATCGGCCCCTTCGGCGCCTACCGCCCGGACCCGCTCAGCATTTTCATGGAGAAAACCCTTTGAGCACCTACACCAGCACGCCGCGCACTCGGGTCAATCGGTTGAGCAAGCGCGCCGTCTATGACAAGCCTCGTGTGCACGAGATTCTCGACGAGGGGTATCTTTGCCACGTCGGGTTCGTGCGCGACGGTCAGCCGTTCGTCATACCGACCCTGTATGCGCGCTCCGGCAAGATGCTGTACATCCACGGGTCGGGCGTGAGCAGGATGCTGAACACGCTGGCCGCAGGCGTCGAGGTCTGCGTCACGGTGACGCTGGTCGACGCCTACGTGCTCGCACGCTCGGCCTTCCATCATTCGATGAACTATCGATCGGTGGTGATCTTGGGACGTGCGCACCTGCTGGAGGATCGGCAGGAGATGCTGCGCGCGCTCGAGGCGATTACCGACCATGTCGTGCCGGGCCGCTGGTCCGAGGTCCGAGCGCCGAACGAGCTCGAGATGAGGCAAACCGCCGTGCTCGCGCTGCCGCTCGAGGAAGTATCGGCGAAGATGCGCGTGGGACCGCCCGTGGATGACGAGGAGGACTATGCGCTGCCGGTCTGGGCGGGTGTGGTTCCGCTGCGCACGGCGCTCGCCGAGCCCATCGCGGACGGCCGCGTGCTCCCGGGTGCCGCGGCGCCGGAGCTGACGCGGTTCACTCGCCATCGGCGTTAGCTACGCAGGCGCTATCCGCGCGCCTGGTTGAGATCGGCGAAGAGACCGTCAAGGTCCGCGCGCGCCTCGAGGTCCTCGACATCCAGGGTCAGCTTGCGCTGCCAATTCGGATACTCCCGATCCGTTCCCGGCACGTTGACCGGATCCTCCATTCCCATCAGGTCCTCGATCTGTATCGAGGCGAGGATCGCGCTCGAGCGCGCGAGGTAGATATGAATCGCGCGCGCGAGCTCCGGCGAGAAGGGCTGGTCGGACGTCGCGGGCGTTGCCGGCGCGAGTCCCTGCTCCTCGAGCGCCGCGAGCAGTGCCTCGCGATCGCGCGTACGCGCCTTGCGCACCTCCTGCTCGAGCTCGACCGTGGGATAGAGGTGCAGGTCGCGCCGCAGCTCGATATCCCGGCCGTCCCAGAAGCTGCGCAAGGTCGGCATGTCGTGGGTCGTGACGGTGGCGAGCGCGCGGCGCACGAATTCGTCGGGCCGTCGGTAGCGGCCGGCGTCCTTCTCGAATAACAGCACCTTGTAGTGATAGAGACCGAACTGCGCCATCGCCCGCCGCACCTCGTCGGGCACGACGCCCAGGTCCTCTCCGACGACCACGCACGCGCAACGCGCGCTCTCGAGCACCAGGTTGGCCAGCAGGAGATCCAGCGGATAGTGCACGTAGGCGCCATCCACGGGCGAGTGTCCGGCCGCCACCCACCAGAGTCTGAACAGCGACATCACGTGATCGAGCCGCAAGGCGCCGTAATAGCGCATGTTGTTGCGAAGCAGGCGTACGAACCCCTCGAGGTGCTGCGATTCCATCACCACCGGGTCCGGGGGAGGAAGTCCCCAGCCTTGACCTCGATGCGCCAGCGCGTCGGGCGGCGCGCCAATCTCGGCGCCGAGGCGGTGGCCGGTCTGATCGACCCAGGTCTCCGAGCCCGACGGGTGGGTGCCCACCGCGTAGTCGCCATACAGGCCGATGGACATGCCGAGCTCGCGCGCACGCCCCTGTGCGGCGGTGAGCTGTTCGTGCGCCAGCCATTGAAGATACAGATAGAACTCGATCTCTCGAGAGTGCTCGGCCGCGAAGCGCACGCAAGCGCCGGAGTGCGGATCGCGGAACTCCGCGGGCCAGCTGAGCCAGCCCGAATGGGTGCTCTGCGTCGAGACGAGGTGCCGATCGAGCGCGTCGAAGCGCGCGTGCAGCTGCAAGAGCTGTCCACCGGCCGCCACGAAACTCTTGAACGCGACGGCGCGCTCCGTGCCGGCCGCGACATGGCGATGGCAAAACTCGTCGAACAACAGGCGCAGGATCTCGAGCTTGACCTCCGCCACGCCGGCGTAGTCGACGAGCGTTGCGTCCCGCAGCAGCCGCAAGCGGGCCTCGAAGGACGGCTCCTGCAAACGCAGCTGTGCGGCTTCGCAATCCCCGAGCTCGGGCACCGTCGTGACCGCGATGTAGAGGACGTTGAGGAAATGCCGGCTCGAGGCGCTGTAAGGACTCGCTCGCGCCGGTTCCGCCGGCGCGAGGGCGTGCAGCGGATTCAAGCCGATGAAGCTCGCTCCATGCGGCGCGAGCCAGCCGATCAAGGCCTTCAAATCCTCGAAGTCGCCGATGCCCCAGTTGCGCCGCGAGCGCACGGTATAGAGCTGAACGGCAACCCCCCAGAGCCTGCGTCCGCCGCGGATGGCCTCGGGCTCGTAGCACTGCATCGGCGAGACGATCAGCGGACAGCGGCTGAGCGTGCCCGCGCCGATTTTCACTTCGAGCTCATGACGTCCGGGCGGCAGCTCCAGCGGCAGCTCGAGACGCCGGCGGGTGATCCACGAGCCCTCGATTTCCCCGCGCCAGGTCTCGGGACAATCGGCGCTGGACACGACCCCGGTGCGACTCTCCCCGCTTTCCAGGTTCACGGTCCACGAGACTCTCGCACCGAAGTCGCGCGCGGCGATGTTGAGGTCGACGCCGGCTCGCGGCCCGTGAGCCGCGGCAATCGCGGGCAAGAGGGCACGCCCGCGCGCGACGCTCAGCCGGCTCACCTCGGCCGCGAGGGCGGCAGGATCGTCCACCGCGCACCCCATCGCGCGCAGAATGTCGGTCTTGGTCTGCAGCGTGAAGTAGCGCAGCTCACCGCGATAATCGTGGTATGCATCGCCGATGCCGCGCAGCCGCGCGAGTCGTTCGATCAGGTTCGCATCCAAGGCTCAACACTCCAAAAAAGCGGCGCTGCTCGGAGCCAACGGAAACACCACGTCGTCCTCGAGCACCAGTACTTCCGTGGTCTTGCTGGCCGTATCGAAACGGCGCTTCCACGGGCTGTCGGCGGGCGGTGGCGGCAATGTGAACGTCTGCACCGAGTCCGAGGCGTTCAACAGCAGCAAAAGCCGCGCGGCCCCATGGCTGCGCTTGCCGTACCAGATACCGAGCGTGCGCAAGTTACCGTCGCGCCAATCATCCTGAGTCATTTCGGCGCCGCGCGCGTGCAGCCAGGTCACATCTTTCACCTCGACCCGGGAGGCAGCGCCCTTCAGAAAGGTCTCGCGCCGGAATTCGACGTGGCTGCGCCGCAGGCTCCCGAGCAGGCGCACGAAATCCACCAGATCCGCGTTCGCCGCGCACAGGCTCCAGTCGACCCACGATATCTCGTTGTCCTGACAGTAGGCGTTGTTGTTGCCGCGCTGAGTGCGCGCGAATTCGTCGCCCGCGGTGAGCATCGGCACTCCCTGGGCCAGGAATAAAGTCGCCAGAAAATTCCGCATCTGCCGCTTGCGCAGGGCCATGACCTCGGGATCGTCCGTCGGGCCTTCCCGTCCGCAGTTCCAGCTCAAGTTGTGCCGATGGCCATCCTGCCCGTCTTCGCCGTTCGCCTCGTTGTGCGGGCGATCGTAAGAGACCAAGTCGTTCAAGGTGAAGCCGTCGTGCGCGGTCACGAAATTCAGGCTCGCGGTGGGCTTTCTGCCGTTGTGTCGAAAAATGTCGCTCGATCCGGCGAAGCGCTCGGCGAGCTCGCCGACGCGCCCGCCGTCGCGGCGCCAGAAGGCCCGCACCGTATCGCGGTAGCGGTCGTTCCACTCGGACCAACCGGCGGGGAATCGACCGAGCTGGTAGCCGCCCGGCCCGACGTCCCAGGGCTCGGCGATCAGCTTCACGTAGGCGAGCGCGGGCTCGGCGCGCAGCGCGCTGAACAGCGGCGAGCTCTCGTTGAAGCCGCTCGCCTCGCGCCCGAGCACGGTCGCCAAGTCGAAGCGAAATCCGTCGATGTGCATGTCCTCCACCCAGTAGCGCAGGCAGTCGACGATCAGGGAACGCACGGCGGGATGCTCGCAATTGACCGTATTGCCGGTGCCGGTCAGGTTCTCGTAGCCGCGCTTGTCCGGCGTGAGGCGGTAGTAAGCCGCGTTGTCGATGCCCTTGAAGGAGAGCACCCGCCCGGTCTCGCCGCCCTCGGCGGTATGGTTGAAAACCACATCGAGAATGACCTCGATCTGCGCCCGATGCAGCGCCTGCACCATGGTCTTGAACTCGCGCACGGCGTCCTTCACGGCGTACTCGTTTGCGGGCGCGAACCAGGCAATCGGGTTGTAGCCCCAATAGTTCGACAGGCCGCGCGGGCGCAGGAAATCCTCGCTCAAGAATGCCTGACAGGGCAAAAGCTCCACCGCGGTCACGCCCAGTGACTTGAGGTGCGCAATGACGGGCTGCGTCGCGAGGCCGAGATACTTGCCCCGCCGCTCGGGCGGCACCAGCGGATGCAGCCGGGTATAGCCCTTGACATGCAGCTCGTAGATCACCGTGTCGCGCCAGGGCGTCGCCGGCGGCCGATCGCCTTCCCAGTCGAATGCCGGATCGATCACCTGCGAGTGCAGCGGCTCCTCGCTCGACAAGGCGCGGGTATAAGGATCGATCAGCGCCACGTCGGGATCGAAGCGGGCACCGCTATCGGGGTCCTCCGGCCCGTGCACCCGGAACGCATAGTGAGTGCCGGCGCTCGCGCGGCGCGTCGGCAAGAGGCCGTGCCACACATCGCCCGTGCGGCCGGGCAGATCGTAGCGCGCCGTCTCTACGCCACTGTCGGCATCGAAAATGCAAAGCTCCACGCGGGTAGCGAGACCTGCGAGAAGCGCGAAATTGACTCCCCCCTGGCGGGTCAGAGTCGCGCCGAGCGGGCGCGGGGTCCCCACTTGAATTAGCTGCACCGCTCGAGGAGCTCCTTAGAGGACCGGCCGCACGTCAGAGGACCGGCCGCACGTCCCAGATCCGGTCGGCATACTCGCGCACGCTCCGATCGCTGGAGAAATAGCCCATGTTGAGGCAGTTCAAAGCCGTCTTGCGGCTCCATTCCTCGGGCCGCCCATACAACGCATCCACCCGCTCCTGCGCAGCGGCATAGGAGGCGAAGTCCGCGAGCACCAAAAACGGCTCGCCGTCCTCGAGGAGCCGGCGCACGACCGGTTTCGCATCGTCCGGCCGCGACGGCGAGAAGTGGCCGGAATCGATGAGCTCGAGCGCCTCGCGGAGCTCGGGGTGGCGCTCGAGCTCGGCCGCGGGACGATAGCCCGCGGCACGCGCGGCGGCCGCCTGCTCGGCAGTCAAACCGAAAATGAAGATGTTCTCCTCGCCGACGTGATCGCGGATCTCGATGTTGGCGCCGTCCAGCGTGCCGATGGTGAGCGCTCCGTTCAGAGCGAGCTTCATGTTGCCGGTGCCGGAGGCTTCCATGCCGGCGGTCGAGATCTGCTCGGACAGATCCGCGGCCGGCATGATCTTCTGCGCGAGCGACACGTCGTAATCGGGCAAGAACACCACGCGCAGGAGCTCGCGCATCTCGGGCGCCGCATTGATCGTGCGCGCGACGTTGTTGATTAGCTTCACGATGGACTTGGCCATGAAGTATCCGGGCGCCGCCTTCCCGGCGAACAGCACCGATCGCGGCACCACGCCCCGCGGATCGCGCTGGATGCGCCGATAGCGCGCCACGACATGGAGCAGATTCAAAAGCTGGCGCTTGTACTCGTGAATGCGCTTCACCTGCACGTCGAACATGGAATCGACGTCGAGCTCCACGCCCGTGCGTCGCATCACCTCCTCCGCGAGGCGCTGCTTGTTGGTCCGCTTGACGCCGCGAAAATGGCGCAGGAACTCCGGTTCGTCGGCTGCGCCCGTGAGCCGGGCGAGCTCCTCGAGATCGTTTTCCCAGGAAAATCCGAGCCGCTGCGTGAGCAGCGCCGAAAGTCCGGGGTTCGATTGCTTCAGCCAGCGGCGCACCGCGATGCCGTTGGTAACGTTGACGAAGCGCTCGGGATACAGGTCGACGAATCCGGCGAACACGCTCTTGCGCATCAGCTCGGTGTGCAGCTGCGCGACGCCGTTCACGTGATGGCTGCCGATCACCGCGAGGTGCGCCATGCGCACGCGCCGCTCGTCACCCTCGGTGATGATGGAAAGCCGCCGCTGCGCATCGAAGTCGCCGGGGCGATGCTGCTCGAGCGCCGCGAGAAAATCGCGATTGATGAGATAGATGATCTCGAGATGCCGCGGCAGGAGCCGCTCCATGAGCGCGACCGGCCAGGTCTCGAGCGCTTCCGGCAGCAAGGTGTGATTGGTGTAGGCGAACACGCCCGAGGTGATCGCCCAGCTCTCGTCCCACGTGAGGCCGTGCTCGTCGATCAGCAGCCGCAGCAGCTCCGGAATGGCCAGTGCCGGATGGGTGTCGTTGAGCTGAATCGAGATCGCCTCAGGCATGGAGGCGAGCGTGCGCCCCTCGCGCAGGTGCGTGGCCAGGATGTCCTGCAGACTCGCGCTCACGAAGAAATACTGCTGCTTCAGGCGCAGCTCCTTGCCCTGCCGCGTCGAGTCGTCCGGATAGAGCACCCGCGACAGATTCTTGGCATCGACCTGCTCGCGCACGGCCGCATCGTAGTCGCCGGCATTGAAGGCATCGATGTGAAACGGCGTGATTCCGCGCCCGGACCATAGACGCAGGTGATTGACGGTGGGGCTGCGGTTGCCGGGCACCAGCTGGTCGAACCCGATGGCGTAGATGTCCTGCGTATCCAGCCACTGGTGTGCGTCGGCCGGCCGCGCCTCGGCCGGCCGCGCCTCGCCGCGCGTGCCCGAGGGCGGCGCGACGCTGCGTCCGCCGAAACGTACCGTGTAGCGCACGTTCCCGCGCGCAGTCTCCCACACGTTCTCGAGCTTGAGCCAGCTCGAGGCGACCTCGCGCTGCGCGCCGTCCGCCGCGATCACCTGCGTGAAGATTCCGTAATCGTAGCGGATGCCGTAGCCCACGGCGGGGTACTGCAGCGTGGCGAGCGAATCGAGAAAACAGGCCGCCAGCCGCCCGAGGCCGCCGTTGCCGAGTCCCGGGTCGATTTCCTGGGCGAGGATGTCTTCGAGGTCATAACCCATGTCCTTCAAGGTGGTGCGCGCCTCGTGCACGAGCTCCCCGTCCAGGCTGTACAGGGCGTTGAGCAGCGAGCGCCCCGGCAGGTATTCGACGGACAGATAGCAGACGCGCTTGACGTGGGCATGGGCCACCCGGCGCTGCGTGGCCAGCCAGCGCACCATGAGCTCCTCGTGGACGGCGAGCGAGAGCGCGTCGAATAGGTCCCGCGGCGTCGCCTGGTCGGGCGTCTTGCCGAGCGTGCGCATGAGCCGATCGAGCAACGCCGCCTGCAGCGAGCCGGCTCGCAGGGCGACGCCTCCTCGCATCGGGAACTGGGTATCAAACGAATCCATGCCGAGGGTTATTATATTGACATTCATAGGCTGCGGGGCGCTGCAACCAAGTTGAAGCCGGCATTACTCGCCGCGGGATTCGTCTGGCTGATCGCCGGATTCGCAGGGTTGTTCGCCGGCTGCGCGCTGCACCCACCCGGCGGCCCGGCGCCGCCGCCGGCGCTTCGCGCGCCGGGCAGCGCACCCGAATCTTCCGCGCCGGCCGTGGTCGACCAAGCCGCGCTCTTCGTCGCCAATGCCACCGCAATGCTCGGGCAGCCCTATCGATACGGCGGAGCGCAGCCCGGCGGCTTCGACTGCAGCGGGCTCGTCACGTATGCGGCGGCCCGCACCGGCATCTATGTGCCGCGCACGGCGCAAGAGCAGCTGCGCGCAGGGGCGCCGGTGCGGCGGAGCGAGCTCGAGCCGGGCGATCTCGTGTTCATGCACCTTCGGGGCAAGGAGCTGCACGTCGGCATCGCCCTCGACGCGCAACGCTTCGTTCACGCGCCGGCGAGCGGCGGGCACGTGCGCATCGACTCGCTCGATCGGCTGCCCTACGCGGGCGGATTCTTGGGCGCACGCCGCGTCGTCGACCCCCGCGCTCCGCCCTGACTTTTTGGCCTATAATCTGCAGATTCAATCACGCGGAAACCCCATGAAACTTTATTACTCTCCGGGCGCCTGCTCGCTGTCGCCCCACATCGTGTTGCGCGAGGCAGGGCTGACCTTCACGCTCGAAAAGACCGATCTCAAGACCAAGAAGACTGCCGGCGGCGCCGATTACTGGAGCATCAACTCCAAGGGCGCCGTGCCCGCATTACAACTCGACGACGGCCGCGTACTCACCGAGGGGCCGGCCATCGTTCAATACATCGCCGATCAGAAACCCGATTCGGGCCTCGCGCCCCGCTTCGGGACTTTCGAGCGCTATCAGCTCATGGAAATGCTGAACTACCTCGGCTCCGAGATCCACGCGGGCTTCCACCCGCTGTTCACGCCGAGCTCCTCGCCCGAGACGAAAGCGGCCGCGGTCGAAAATCTCGGCAAGAAATTCGATTGGCTGTCGAAGCGCATCACCGCCGGCAAGTATCTGCTGGGCGAGGCATTCACGGCCGCGGACGCTTACCTTTTCACGATGCTGCGCTGGACGGATTTCGTCAAGATCGACCGCACCAAGTGGCCGGCGCTCGCCGCTTACTTCGACCTCGTCGGCCATCGGCCGAAGGTGCAAGAGGCGTTGAAGGCCGAAGGCCTCATCAAATAGCGGCTATTTAACGCTAAACAGCGCTCTCCAAAGCCTCGCTGCCGACGGCAGCGAATTGCAGCGAGGCGAGCCGCGCGTACAGAGGACAATCGCGCGACAGCTCGGCATGCGTGCCCACCGCAATTTTGTGGCCGTGATCCATGACGACGATCCGATCGGCTTTCAGCACGGTCGCCAGCCGATGCGCAATGATGATGGTGGTGCGTCCTTGCATGAGCCGCTCGAGTGCCTGCTGCACGAGCAGCTCGGATTCCGCGTCGAGCGCACTCGTGGCCTCATCGAGCAGCAGGATGGGTGGATTTTTCAGGATGGCGCGCGCGAGAGCGATGCGCTGACGTTGCCCGCCCGACAGGCGTGTGCCGCGCTCGCCGAGGAACGTATCGTAGCCATCCGGGAGCTTGCGCAGGAATTCGTCCGCGGCCGCCGCCACGGCGGCCGCCTCGATCTCCTCATCGCTCGCATCGGGGCGCCCATAGCGGATGTTCTCGCGCGCGCTCGCGCCGAACAGCACGGTGTCCTGCGGAACGAGGCCGATCTGCGCTCGAATGTCCCGCGGGCGCAAGTCGACCAGCCGCCGGTCGTCGATGCACACGCGCCCGGCATCCGGATCATAGAAGCGCAGCAACAGCTGAAACGCGGTGCTCTTGCCCGCGCCCGACGGGCCCACGAATGCCACCGTCTCGCCGGGCATCACGTCCAGGCTGAAATTCGACAGTGCCGCGGTCAAAGGGCGCGACGGATAGTGAAAGCTCACATGGTCGAAGCGAATCGCCCCGCGCACGCGCGCCGGCAGCTCCACGGCATGAACGGGATCGCCGATCACGGGCCGCGCGTCGAGGAGCTGCGAGAGCCGCTCCATGGCGCCGGCCGCGCGCTGCATCTCGCCCCACATCTCGGAGAGCGCGGCGGCCGAGCTGCCCACGAATCCCGCGTAAAGCAGGAACTGGGCAAGTTGTCCTCCGGTCATCGTGCCGCGCAGCACCTGATGTGCGCCGAGCCAGAGAACCGCAATGATGGCCGTGAACACGAACATGATGCCGACCGCCGTGAGCAGCGCTCTCGCCTTGGTGCGGCGTACCGCCGCGACGAAGCTCTCCTCCACGGCACTGCGGTAGCGCTCGCTCTGGAGGTCTTCCAGGGTGAACGCCTGCACCGTTTGAATGGCATTCAAGGTCTCGCCCGCGAGACCGCTCGTGTCCGCGATGCGGTCCTGCGACACCCGCGACAGACCGCGCACCCGGCGACCGATCAGGATGAGCGGCGCGACAACCACGGGTATCAGCACGAGGATGACGCTGGTGAGGCGGGCACTGGTGAACGCGAGCAGCACCAGCGAGCCGACGACACTCAAGCTCGAGCGCAGGATGATGGAAAGATTGACGCCCGAGATCGCCTGCACGAGCGTCGTGTCCGTGGTCAGCCGCGACAGCACTTCGCCGACCCGGGTGGTCTCGAAGAACAAGGGATCCATGTGCACGACGCGGCGGTACACCGCCGTGCGCAGATCGGCGACCACCCGCTCGCCGACCCAGGTCACGAGATAAAAGCGTATCGCCGCGGCCGCCGCCCACACCACGGCCGCCGCCAGAAACAAGATGAACATGCGATTGGTCGTGGAGGCGTCCTTGACCGCGAGCACGTCGATGACCTTGCGCAAGGCGAAGGGCAGCGCCAGCATTGCGGCCGTCGCGATCAGCAGCGCGCCGAGGGCGGCGTACACCATGGATCGGTATGGCCGCAGAAACGGCAACAGCGAGCGCAGCGGAGAAAGAGACTTGGCGCGCGGGCGCTCCAGGGAGGCATTCATGCACATATGATCCCATAACTCGCGTGACCGGGAATCGCGCGAGCGCGCGCGGGCATTGCGCGAGACGCGAAGTACTGCGCGATGCTGCGGCGGCGCAGCCCGAGTTGACGGCGGCGGCGCAGGGCCGCTATCGTCAACCGTAGGAAAAATTGCGCGCCGCTGCGGCGCTGCCAATGATGGCGAGGGATGTCACATGCTGAAGCGTGCTCAGGATGCGAACACCTTGGCCTCGACGAATTTCCCCTCTGCGCGCGGGCAACAAGCAGCAAACAGGAGTTCGGAGGACATTCCGCCATGACCGAAAAGCGCTTGGCGTAGGTGCGGCGCAACAGACTGCGTCATACGCCGGCACGAGTTTCCGACACCGTCGCAGCGACGGGGAGGGAGCGTGTGGGATCACATTCGTTACATGGCCATACAAAGAATTCTCGCGTGGTTGCGCCGTTTTTTCGCCGGTGCTACTGTCGGAGGCGCCCGGGTTATCTAGTCATATAAAAGCATGGGGATATGATGCCAGCCATCCGTTCGCGGCCGATCACCGCGTTGATACGCCGCCCGTTGTTGCTTTTTTGCGCCATCCTGTCGAGCGCCGCCCCGCCGGCCGCCGTCTGGGGGAGCGATGCCGCCCCGACAGATACCGGCGAAGCCTCCACCTCGAACGCCCTGCAGGAAATCGTGGTCACCGCCACGCGGCGCGAGGAGAGCATCAGCAAGGTGCCGATCAGCATCACCGCTTTGAACCAGGACACGCTCGACGAGAAGGGCATTCGCGACATCACCGAGCTCGTGCGCTTCACCCCCGGCGTATCGATCGACACCTCCGGCACCAATCAGATCTCGATCCGCGGAATCTCATCCTCGGCCGGCGCCGGCACCACCGGCATCTACATCGACGATACCCCCATCCAGATGCGCGAGCTCGGCTTCAACCCGGACGAGACCCTGCCCAAGGCGTTCGACCTGGATCGCGTCGAGGTGCTGCGCGGCCCGCAGGGCACGCTGTTCGGCTCGGGATCGGAGGGCGGCACGGTGCGCTACATCATGACGCAGCCGAGCGTCACGCAAGACTCGACCTACGTACGCAGCGAGGCCTCCTATACGCAGTACGGCCAGCCGAACGGCGAAGTCGGCATTGCGCACGGCGGACCGATCATCGACGGCACGCTCGGCTATCGCGCAAGCATCTGGTACCGCTACGACGGCGGCTGGATCAATCGCGTCGACAATTTCGGCAACATCACTGAATCAAACGCGAACTATGCCAACACCACCATGGCACGCCTGGCGCTGCTCTGGCAGCCGAACGAGGACCTGCGAGTCACGCCGAGCGTTTTGTTCCAGAACAAGCAGCAGCACGATCTCTCGACCTACTGGTCGGCCTATTCGAACGTCGGCGCCGGCCGCTTCAATAACGCGACTCCCGAGCTCATCCCGATCCCCGACGAGTACTATCTGCCCGCGCTGAAGGTCCAGTACGACTTCAATCACCTGAGCTTCATCTCGAACAGCTCCTACTACCATCGCAACGAGACGGATTCGTACCAAGGCACGGGCTACGATCTCGCGTACTATCAATCGGCCGGCTGGCCCAGCAACAATGCTCTCGGATGCGGGCCGACCTACCCCCCGCAGTCCCCCAGCGGCCAATGCGCCTGGTACCCGCTGCTGGACTTCAACGGCATTCACATGCCGGCCGGCTTCGCCAATTACGCGACGCCCAACACCATGACCAATCAGCAGCGGGAGTGGGTGCAGGAATTCCGTCTGCAGTCGAACGATCCGGATTCGCGCGTGCGCTGGACGACCGGCGTTTTCTGGTCGCTTGCACAGGAGCTCTCGGTCGAGAATCTCAACGATCCGCGCATCAACGCGCTCTTCGAGAATCTATTCGGCCAGGATGCACAAAGCGTCTTCGCTCCTTATTCCACCCAGACCAATCTCTACAACTGCCCCGGCACCGGATATACCCCGGTGATTACCCCACAGCCGATCCCGGCTTGCTCCATCTACTTCAACTACAACAAGAGTTACGATCGGCAGATCGCAGGATACGGCGAGGCGACGACGCAGCTCATCGGCGGACTGTCGCTCGTCACCGGCGTGCGCTACTCGAAGCTCGGCTTCACGTTGAATCATTACTCCAATGGCTACGAGAACTACGGCCCCTACACCGGCGCGGGCAAGCAGTCGAACACCTCGTTCACGCCGCGCGTGGGTCTCGACTGGCAGGTCGACAACAACAATCTCTTCTACTTCACCTATGCGAAGGGCTTCCGGCCCGGTGGGTTCAACGCGCCGCTGATACCGGCGTGCATGCCCGGACTCATCGCGGAGGGCTTCGCCAACGGCCAGGCGCCGCCGAGCTACAGTCCCGACACCACGCAGAGCTACGAGATCGGCGCCAAGAACAATTTCTCCGACCGGCTGAAAATCGCGACCAGCGTCTACTACATTCCGTGGAAGAACATCCAGCAGAACGTCTACATCGCGGGCAACTGCGGGCTGCAGTTCACGGATAATCTGGGGACTGCCGTGGCCAAGGGCTTCGACTTCCAGGCTGAGGCGAATCTCGGCGCGGGCTTCACCCTCGAGTTCACGGCCGGCTACACCAACGCGCGCTTCACCAAGACCTCGCTCGGCAACATCGCGGTTGCGGGCGATGCCATCGCCGGCAATGCCGCCATCAACTACTCGCCCGGCACGAGTCCCCCGTGGGAGGTCACCGCCGGCCCGCAATACGCGTTCAAGGTTTTCGAGCACGAGGCCTACGCGCGCCTCGACTGGGAATACACGAGCCGCAATCCCTGGCTCGCGCCCGTGCAGGATCCGCGCAGCAGCCAGTACGACAGCGGCTTTTCCTACTCGCTGCCGGCGACGAGCTACACCTCGATCCGCTCGGGCTTGAAGATCCACGGCTGGGACATCTCGGCCTTCTGCGACAACTTGTTCAACAAGTTCCCGACGATCAACTACGCGCAGACGCAGATCGATCCGTTCAATCCCGCCGGGCCCCCGCGGCCGCAGGAGAACGACTTCACCTGGCGCCCGCGCACCTTCGGAATCACGGCGTCGTTCAGGATGTAGCGCGGCCCAGGCGCGGCGCCCGGCTTAGCGCCGCGCCCGGGTTACGCGCAGCGGTCGGGTTAGTCGGGCCGGGGGGTCAGGCGACCGCGCGCGCCGCGCCGGCGTTGCCTATGCCGGCCGCTTCTTTCACCGCCGCCGAGAGAATGCCGAGTCCTTCCTCGAGCACCGCATCCGGAATGGTGAGCGGCGCGAGCAGCCGCACCACGTTCGCCTCGGTGCCGCAGGACAGGAGGATCAGCCCGCGCTGCTCGGCGCTCGCGAGAATGGCGGCGGTGAGCGCCGCGTCGGGCTCGCGGGTCTTCGGGTCCTTCACCAGCTCGAACGCCATCATGGCGCCGAGGCCGCGCACCTCGCCGATGCTGGGCACCTCTTTGGCGAGCGCTTCCAGGTGCGTGCGCATGCGCGTACCGACCCGCGCCGCGCGCGCGCATAGGTCTTCAGCCTCGATCACGTCGAGCACGGCATGCGCCGCCGCGATGCTCAAGGGATTTCCGCCGTAGGTCCCGCCCAGACCGCCGGCGTGCGCCGTGTCCATGATCGCGGCCTTGCCGATCACACCGGACAGCGGGAGTCCCCCGCCGATACCCTTGGCCACCGTGATGAGATCCGGCACCACGCCCGAATGCTCGATGCAGAACATCTTGCCGGTACGCGCGATGCCGCTCTGCACCTCGTCGGCGATGAGCACGATGCCGTGCTCGTCGCAAATACCGCGCAGCGCCCGCAGAAAATCGAACGGCGCGACGTTGAAGCCGCCCTCGCCCTGCACGGGCTCGATGACGATGGCCGCCACCGCCTTCGGGTCGATGTCGCCGTGGAATAACCGGTCCAGGTCCGCGAGCGCCTGCGTGGTGGTGACACCGCGGTAGGGCAGCGGAAACTCGGCGTGGTAGACCTCGGCGGGAAAGGGGCCGAAGCCCCGCTTGTAGGGCATCACTTTCCCGGTGAGCGCCATCGTCATGAGCGTGCGGCCGTGGAAGCCGCCGGAGAAGGCGATGACGGCGGAGCGCTTCGTGTGATAGCGCGCAATCTTCACCGCGTTCTCGAGCGCCTCGGCGCCCGACGACAGGAACAGCGTCTTCTTGGGAAAGTCTCCCGGCGCGAGCGCGTTCAGCCGCTCGGCAAGGTGCACGTAAGACTCGTACGAGCCCACGTGGAAGCAGGTGTGCGCAAAGCATCCGGCCTGTTCGGCCACTGCCGCCATGATGCGCGGGTGGCGGTGTCCGGTGTTGAGCACGCCGATGCCCGCGGCAAAATCGATGTAGCGCCGGCCATCGACATCCCACAGCTCCGAGTTCTCGGCCCGGACCACATAGATGCCCTTCGTGCCGACGCCGTTCGGCACGGCCGCCGCCTTGCGAGCCTTGAGATCAGACGTTTTGGACATGACTTGCACCCTGTTGCCCACCAAAAATGCGCACCCGACGCTCGAACGGTATCATTGCCCCATGGGTTTGAGCAAAACGGCGGTTCCGGAGGCGCTCAGCGGTACCTCGCGCATCCGCATCCAACGCCTGGGGCTGGAAGGCCGCGTCGAAAAGGACGATCGCGTTGCCGTCGAGGCGCCTCTCGAGTTTCAGCTGCACCATCCCGCTCTCGGACTGGAGCCGATCTCCTTCGGCACCACCATGCGCACCCCCGGCGACGACGAATCGCTCGCGGCGGGACTCTTGTATGGCGAGAGTATCGTCGAGCGCGCATCGGACATCGACACCATCGAATCGAGCACACGTCGCCCGAACGTCGTCAATGTGCGGCTCAAGTCGACGGTCGCGCTCGAGACACAGCTCTCGCCGCGCCGGTTCTCGGCGGGCTCGAGCTGCGGCGTTTGCGGCAGCACCAGCCTCGATGCCGCGATCGCCCGCGCCGCCGCAACGCGCATCGACTCGAGCGGAAAGGTGGACCTCGCGGTGTTGTTGCGCTTGCCGCAAGTCATGCGCGAATCCCAGGCAAGGTTCGGCGACACCGGCGGCATTCATGCGGCGGCATTGTTCGACATGCAAGGAACGCTCACCAGCCTCGCCGAGGATGTCGGCCGGCACAACGCCTTCGACAAGCTGGTCGGGGAGAGCTTACTTGCCGGGCGCTTGCCGCTGTCCGATCATGTGGTGCTGCTGAGCGGCCGGGCGAGCTTCGAGCTCGTGCAGAAGGCCTTGCGGGCAGGCGTCTCGGTGCTTGCGGCGATCGGCGCCCCGTCGAGTCTTGCGGTGAGCCTTGCGGTCGCCTCGGGGCTCACGCTGGTGGGCTTCCTACGCCCCACTCACTGCAACGTCTATTCAAACCCCGACCGTCTTGCCGGTGCCGGAAGCTGAGCCAACCAGCCTTGCGCCCAGCTGCCCCTGCGCCCACACGCGCCCGGTGAGCCAGGCGTGCCCGGCCTTGAGCGCCGTCGCGACGCTGGCATAGGCCATCGGCTGCGCACCGGACAGGAAAGAGCGCCAATCACGGGAGTTCGAGAAACCGCTCCTACGCGTACGGAAGGACATGGTAGATCTCCTCACGAACGCCGCGAGCGCGACAGGAAGTAGCCGAGCGTCAAGCCCAGCATGGCGCCGACACCGACCGCCGCCCAGGGATTGTTGCGGACATAATCGTCGGCGGACCCGACGAAATCCCGTGCTTTGCGCACCCAGGTCTCGGAGGCGTCCACCAGCGGATCGATCACCGCCGAGAGCGCGTTCGCGCTCGCTGCGCCGACTCCTCCTACGTGCAGATCCTTCTTGGCTGCCGCTCCGTTCGGACTCGTCAACATGGGATGACCTCCGCTGCGCCTTAGTTGTTGGCCAAGTATGGCGCGGCGCGGCGGCGTACGACAGGGGTCGCCCACGCGGGCGGCCGTAGGAATTTGCTCACTTATTCTGGCGCGCCGTTGGGGGCGCTCAATTCACTTGGTAACCGCGGCCCTGCAGACACGCGGCCATCGCGCGGTCGTAATTGCTGTGCGCTCGATCGGCATCTCCCGATGCGATTCCACCGTTCGCCTGGGTGGGATCGAAGCCGGTCTGCCCCTTCGCCCAGTTGTGGCACTCGTATTCGTCGGCCGCCTGCTGATCCTTCGACTGGCCCTGCTTGGGGTAGATGATGAGGTCGGACGGCGCCTGCGGTGCACCCTGCTGCGCATAGGAACCGCCGGATTGTGCATAGGACCCGGGTGGCGCGTTGGGATCGCCAGTCCCGTCGGGCGGCGGCGCACCGCCATCGTCCGGCGGTGCCGCGACCACGTAGCCGCTCTGATCCGGCGCCGCGGTGTAATACACACTGTCAGCGTAGTAGTACGGCGCGCCGCCGATCCACACGGTCGAGTAATAGGGGGGCAGGACGGCGATCGTGAGGCCGATCGGCGGCGTGACGACCACGAAGCCCACGCCGCGCGGCGCGTACCACACGCCGCCGCTGAAGTAATACGGCGCGCCGTGATGATAGTAGGGGCGGTATTCGCCCGGCAGCGTGCGCGCTACCGTTCCCACCGGCGCGTAATAGCGGCCGTGGTTATAGCGCGAATCGAGCATCTGCCCGCGGCCGTCGTAGTGCACCGGACCGGGACCGGGCCCGTAGTGCGCCGGACCAGAAGCGGGCCCGTGGGGTGCGGGCGCAGCGGGGTGGGCGGGCGCGGTTGCGCTGGGGTGTCCCCCCGCGGGCCGCCCACCCTCCGGCCGAGCGTGAGGCTCCTCCGCGAGCGAGACGTTCGAGAGCGCGGCACCGATCAGCGCCGCTCCGAGCACCAAGGAGGCAGATATTCGATATGCGCTCATGGAAATTTTCGCTGACAACCTCACGTAACGGTATAGCCGCGGCCCTGCAAGCAGGCGCCCAGCGCCCGGCGATAAGCGTCGGCCCGAGCATGTCCCTCGGCGATCTGCGCATTGATTTGCTCTTGGGTCAGGTTCGCCTGCTTTTGCGCCTGGGCATTCGCGTTTGCCTCGGCGGCCGTGCCGACGATGGCGCCAGTCGCCGCACCGATCACGAGGCCCGCCCCCGCATTGCGCGGCCCCCCGATAATAGCGCCGAGAATCCCGCCGGCGATTGCGCCAGTGGCGGTCCCGGCACCCGGAGGCACCGAGGACTGCACCACCACACGCTCATAAGGCGACGCATCTGGGCGGCTGGGATCGACGCCCGTCTCATGCACGGCCCACTGATGGCACTCGTAACGGTCGCGATCGGTCTGCTCCTGCGACTGGCCGTTGGCCGGGTAGACGAAGATCTTCTGGGGCGGCGGCGGCGGCGGTCGCACGACCACCGTACGCGGCGGCGGCGTTACGCAGGCGCCCAGCACAGCAGCAGCGGCAGCGATCGCGGCCAGGCGCAGCCCTCGTCGAGAAATGTTAAGCAATGTCATACGCTTAGGAACCTCCAGTCCACATCCAATCAACGTCGAAAACACTGCACGGTTGACAGCGCACGGCCCGCGTAGTTCGATCCCCACGCCGCGAGGGGCGGCCGGTGAGCCCTACCAAGGTCGATCCCCATGGGCCGCCCCCTCAAGGATGGGCCGGCTTCTTGAACTTGAGGATGAACTGGTCCGTCCTGCCCCGAATGGAGGGATCGAATACCTTTGCAGTGTGCGGGTCCCCCGGCTGGCGCAGGACGTCGCTTTGGCCGTCGTACACGAAGCCGGCCGCAATCACTTCGCGCTTGACCGTCTCGGGATCGATTCTATGTAAAGTCGACGTTTGGGTCGCGCCGGCGCCGGGTTCCGTCGCGTGATCCAGGATGAGATACGTGCCTCCGGGCTTCAGCGCCTCGAACACCAGCTGGTTGAACACCACCAAATCCAACCCCGGCAAATTGTGCAGGTCGTGATAGTTCTGCGATGTCCATACCAGATCCACGGGTACGGGCGTCTTCAGTTGTCCGAAGGGCTCGACGATCACGCTCACGTTGCCATAGGCGGGATCGGCCGCGATAGCCTTCACCCGCGCCGCGAAATCCGGCGTGTTCGGCGGATCGTCGGGCCGCGGCGCCGGCACCAGCGCATAGATATGTCCGCCGGCACCGACGGCTTTGCTCATGATGCGTGTGAAGTAGCCGCCGCCCGGCAATAGCTCCGCGACCTTCAGGCCGGGCGCAAGGCCCGTGAACATCAATGTCTCGGCGGGCTTGCGATCCGCATCGCGTGCCACATCGGCCGCGGGCCGGTTGGGATCGGCAATCGCGGCGGCCAGGAACGCCGGCACCGTCAAGCTCGTGGCCGCAGCCGCCAAGCAGGTCACGGCGAGCGCTGGCAGGAGCGTACGCAAGACATCTAGCGAGCGATACATCAGTTCTCCCTGAGCGAGCAGCACCGTGGCGGCGCAAGCCAATTCTAACACCAGCGCCGCGGCACGCAGCCGCGTATGATTCCGAGCCTATCTTTCAAGGTTTTCGCATGAGTCTCAGCGTCTTCGACATTTTCAAGATCGGCATCGGCCCGTCGAGCTCCCACACCATGGGACCGATGAACGCGGCGCGCAGCTTCGCCGAGCTCCTCGCCGCGCGCGGGCTGCTCGCGCGCACGACACACGTGTCGGCCCAGCTCTATGGGTCGTTGGCACTCACCGGCCGGGGGCATTGCACCGACCGCGCGGTGCTCTTGGGTCTCGAAGGCGCAAGTCCCGATACGCTCGATTCGGCGTCGGTCGAGCCGACGTTGCAGCGCATCCGGACCGAGGGACGGCTGCGCCTCCTGGGAAGCCACGAGATCGCCTTCGACGAGCCGCTCAATCTCTTGTTCCACACCGATCAGGTGCTGCCGGGCCATTCCAACGGCATGCGCTTCACCGCGCAGGACGCCGCGCTCACCGTGCTTGCCCGCGAGGAGTACTACAGCATCGGTGGGGGCTTCATCCTGCAAGCGGGCGTGCCGGCGGGATCGGGCGATGCCCGCGCCCTGCCGCCCTACGAGTTCGACTCCGCGGCGCGGCTCCTCGAGCTCGCGCGCCAAGGAGGTCTCGAGATCCATGAATTGATGCTGGCGCGCGAGCGCACCTGGTATCCGGAGGCGGAGATCCGTCAACGGCTGCTGCGCATCTGGCAGGTGATGCAGGATTGCGTGCGCCGAGGCTTCGACGCTCACGGCCTGTTGCCGGGTGTCCTCGGAGTGCGCCGCCGCGCGCCGAAGCTGTATCGCAAGCTGATGAGCAGCGATCCGCAAGGCCCGATGCACGCGCTCGACTGGGTGAACGTGTTCGCGCTCGCGGTGAACGAGGAGAACGCCGCCGGCGGCCAGGTCGTGACCGCGCCGACCAACGGTGCGGCGGGAATCGTGCCCGCAGTGCTGCATTACTACCGTCAGTTCGAGCCTGGCTCCGACGACGAGGGCGTGATGCGATTCTTGTTGACAGCGGCCGCAGTGGGCATGCTCTTCAAGAAGAATGCCTCCATCTCGGGCGCCGAGATGGGTTGCCAGGGCGAGGTCGGCGTCGCCTGCTCCATGGCCGCGGCGGGACTCGTCTCGGCGTTGAACGGCAGCAACGAGCAGATCGAGAATGCCGCGGAGATCGGCATGGAGCACAATCTCGGACTCACCTGCGATCCGGTCGCGGGGCTCGTGCAGATTCCGTGCATCGAGCGCAACGCCATGGGCTCGGTCAAGGCCATCAACGCCGCGCGTCTCGCCCTCGGCGGTGACGGATCGCACAAAGTCACCCTCGATCAGGTGATATCGACCATGCGGCAGACGGGACACGACATGTCCACGATCTACAAGGAGACCTCGCAAGGCGGTCTCGCGGTCAACGTGCCTGAGTGCTGAGCGCGCGCCGGTCTGCCGCCCGGCGGCGCCGCGCTAGCCCGTCGCCTGCAACCCCTGAGCGATGCCGCCGATCGTCGCGCGCAGCGCCGCGAACAGGGACGCATCCTTCCGGCCCGTGGCACGCCAGCGCTTCAACAGGTCCACCTGCATGAGGTGCATGGGATCGATGTAGGGATTGCGCAGCGCGATGGAGCGCTGCAGCGTCGCATCGCTGCCCAATAGCTCCTTCGCCCCGCGCAGCTCGAGCACGCGCCGCACCGTGAGGTCGTATTCCCAGCGCACCGCGTCCGCGAAGACGGAGAGCTCCGCGCTCGCCAGTGCATCGTAGTAGGCGGCGACCTCGAGGTCGGTGCGCGCGAGCATCGCCTCCACATCGTCGAGTAAGTGCGCGAAGAACGGCCAGCGGGCGAGCATGGCATCGAGCACTGCGCGCCCATGCCCTTCCATGGCGGCGGTGAGGCCGCTGCCGAAACCGTACCAGCCCGGCAGCATGTGGCGGCTCTGCGTCCAGGCGAACACCCACGGCACGGCGCGCAAGCCGTCGATGTCTTGGGCGCCGGCGCGCATCGCGGGCTTTTGGCCAATGTGCATGCGCTCGATCACGTCGAGCGGCGTGGCCGCGCGCAGGTAATCCACGAAGCGGGCGTCCCCGAAGACCAGCTGCCGGTAAGCTTCCACGCTGCGCGTGGCCAGCGTGCTCATGGCATCGATGAAACTGCGGTCCAGGGGCCCCCGCTCGCCGACGCGCGAGCTCGCGATAACCACGGCGGCGAACGTGCGCTCCAGCGTGCGCATCGCGATGGGGCGCAAACCATAGCTCTGATTGACCACGTCGGCCTGCTCGGTGAGGCGGAGCTTCCCGCAGATCGCGCCGGCGGGCGCGGCTTGCACCAGCTTCTCCGGCGAGCCGCCGCCGCGTGCGGGGCTGCCGCCGCGAGCGTGCAGGATCGTGAGGGCCACTTGGCTCTCGCGCGCCGCGAAGACCAAGCGATGCTGGGCGGTCTGCAGCGCCCAGCGCGAGCCGGCGAAGCCCGCCTGCTTGTTCGTGTCCGAATAGCCGATCACCACCGTCTGCCGGTTGCCACAGGCCGCGAGATGACGTCGGTAGGCGGGTTCCGCGCTCAAGCTCCGCAGCAGCTCGCCCGCGCCTTCCAGCGTCTCGACCGACTCGAGCAGCGGGGCCACGTCGAGACGGCATTCGCCGGTGTGCTTGTCCGTAATTCCGGCCCAGCGGGCCAGCAAGAGCACCGCCAGCAAGTCATCGGGAGCCTCGGCACCGCTCACGATATAGGTGCCGATGGCGCCGGCCCCGTACCGGTGGCGTGCGTGCCCGATGGTGTCGAACACCGCGAGTGCGCGGCGCCCCGTGGCGTCCAGAGGCGATGTAGGCCCCTGATCGCGCGCAAGCAGCTCGCGCATGCGCTCGAGGCGCTCTCCCGCGGGCAGCGACGGCCAGTCCGGCATCGCGAGGCCCTGGCTGATCACGGCATGATGAGCACGCGCGCTCTGGGTCACGTCCAGCGTCGCGATGTGAAAGCCGAACGTGCGCACTCGCCGTATGAAGCGCCGCACGAGGAAATAGCCCGCGTGCCGGCCGCGGTTGTCGGTCAGGCTGTCGGCCGCGAGCTCGATGTCCTCGAGCAATTCATCGGCGCTTTGATACGCGTTCGGGCGTCCCTCGTAGGTCGCCTTTACCCGCTCGCCGATCTGGCCGAAATAAATCCGATACGGCATGCGATCGTGCCGTGCAGGCGCAAGTCGCGCGGCGCCCGGAAGCAGCGCGCTGTACGCATCGATGCGCTGCGCGAGAGCGCCGCTGATCTCGACCCGCCGCGCGCTTTGGCTCAAGGCCTCGGCGAGATGGCCACACTCGTCGAAGTAAGTCGACAGAATGAGCTCTTGATGGCGCTGCAGCGTTTCGCGGATGGTCTTCGCGTGCACCTCCTCGTCGCTCTCCATGTCCCCGCCGACCCAGGAGCCGAAGCGCAGAATGCACGGTACATTCAACGATTCCACCGGTACCGAGTACGCGCGGGCGAGCGCCGCCTCGATCTCCTCGTAAAATAGCGGGATCACCCGGTAAAGAATCTCGATCAAATAGAAGAGCACATGCTCGCGCTCGTCGGCCACCGTCAGGCCCTCGCGCGGGTGTTCCTCGGTTTGCCAGATGCTCGCGATCTCCAGGCGCACCCGCGACCAGATGGTCTCGAGTTCCACGCGCGTGAGCCCGACGTTCAGCCGGTCGAGGAGATCCTGGGCGATGCGCTGCTGCTTGCGCAGGATGGTTCGCCGCGTGGACTCGGTCGGGTGGGGGGTGAAGCGCGGCTCGATGCTCACGCAGGCAATGACCTCGAGCGCCGCCTCGAGCGAGTACCCCTCCTCCCTCAGGCGCCCGATGCATTCGGCAATGCCTCCGGGTTGGGTGAGGCCCGAGTCGGCGAGGTACTGGCGGCGGCGGCGCACCCGGTGCACTTTCTCCGCGGTGTTGACCGCCTGGAACCAGGTCGAGAAGGCGCGCGTGAGATTGGTAGCGGACAAGGGCTCGCGGCCGGCCGTTCTCCCCTCGAGCGTCGCCGCAGCACCCGTCGCCGCAGCACCCGGCGCCGCGACGTGCGGCGCCCCGGCAGCCTTGCGCCGCTCGAGCGCGGCGAGGCGGTCACCCTCGACCGTCTCGAAGAACTCCTCGCCTCCCTGATCGCGCAGGACCTCGCCGATGAGATCGCCGAGAGCATGCACGTCCTCGCGCAGTCCCGAGTCCTTGAAGGGGAATTGGATGGCTTCGCGTTGCATGATATGGCCGGACGAGTCGGAAGGCCCCAGCGAGGCCCGTGACGGCCATTCTAATGCGAATTCAGCAACACCGTCGTATCGAAGCTCTCAAAGCTGGTGAGCACGCGCCGGTAGGCGTTCTGCATGATGCGCTCGGCGTTCTTGTCGGCGCGGTGACCCAACAGCATGCGGATCATGACGTCATCGGCGGGACGCGCCGCGTCCTCGGACAGGAGCTGGAAGCTGAATCGAGCGAGCCTCTGCAACATCTCGTTGGAGAAGCGCAGGCGGCTCAGGTCCTGGCCGTCGCCGGCGCCTACCTTCGCTTCCTCCGCGATTTCGCCGATCAAGCGGATGATGAACCGCGCCTTGTCGACCAGGCCAAGATCGCTGAAGAACTCGATTTCAGATTGAATGTTCATCCGGCTGGGAAAAAATCGATGGGTTTGGTGGCGGTCAAGGTCGCCACATCTTTCGCGTCGAATTTGAACAGGCGCACGCGCGCGAGCAATTTCGACTCGAACTCCGGGTCATTGAGATCGCTCGAGACGATGCGGGCCGCGGTGATGTCGCCGGACGGCGCGATCGTGATCTCGAGCACCACCTTGCCCTGCAAAGCGGGGTTGTCGCGCAGCGCGCGCGCGTACATAGAGTCGATGGACCCCTTGTTCCGCGTGAATACGAGCGCGATCTCGTCGGCGCTGCGTGAGGCCTTGCCGCTGCCGCCGCCGCGCGTCGCGCCCGCGCTTTGGTTTCCGGTCGCGAGCGTCGGACCCTTGACCAGCCCCGCTTGATAGCCGTTGAGCGAGCCGCTGCCCGCGGCGAGGCCCGAGCTCGAGGGCGCGCTGATGCCGCCGCTGGTGCCGCCAGCCTTCGAGAGGATGAGCGACCGTGTCACCTGCGTGACGTCGCCGGGGTCGGTGGTCTTCGGCTGATTCTTCGCGAGTTTGTCGAGATTCATGTCCCGCAAGGCCGCAAGATCGTCCATGCTGGCCAGCAGCCCGCTTTTCGAGGCCTTTACGCGGGCATCCACCGGCGCCACGGGCTTGGGCGGCGCTTTCTCCACGGGCTTTTGCGGCTCGGGCTTGGGCGGAGGAGGCGGCGGCGGGGGTGGGGGCGGCTCCTGCACGAGCTGCACCACCCGCTCGGGCAGAGAATCGGTATTGACCACGCGCTCCGTCCGCGGCAGGAACGGCATGATCACGGCGATTACGCCCAAGGCGATGAGGAGGTTGCGCAGGATGCGGCGAAAGCGCCGCTCCATTTCCTCGGACGGCGACCACGGCAACTCGTAGCGGCGATAGTACGGAGCCAGCCCGGCCGTCGCCCCAGCTTTCGCGGGATTTGCTGCGGTAGCCATGCTAGCTGTGCGCCCTCTCGCGCTCGACCACGGCGAACGACACCTTGCCGTACTCGGCATCGCTGCACGTCAGCATGATTCTCTTGAGCACGCTGTACGGGATGCTCTTGTCGCCCATGATGGTGACCTCGCGCTTGGCGACTTCGACTTTCTGCGCGCCCGCGAGGACCTTGTCGTTCTGCGCCATCAACGCGGCCTTGAGCGGCAGAAAAACCGGTCCCGGGTTGGCGACCACCTGCGCGACCGTGCCCACCGGCTGACCATCCACATACACCAAGTCCTTAGTCACCATGACGACCACCGCGGCGCTCGGCTTGCGATCCGACAGCGACTGCGGGATCGAGATGTTCTTGGTGTTCGGCAGGATATCGACGTCCGCGGTGTGCGCTAGCAGGAACACCACGAGGATGGTCATCATGTCGATGAACGGAATGAGCGCGAAGTGGTTCGCTCCGGCACGGTGTTTTCGGTGTCCACGTATGCGGCGCAAGCTCATGTGGGCGCGTCCCCGATGGCGATGTCGGGAAAGAGCTCCGCCTTGGAGAACGGGGGCTCCGGCACCTGATACACGCGTACCGTGTCCATGACCTGCACGAGCGTGTCATAGGCGACGTTCGGTCCCGGCAAAATGGTCGCATCCGTCATCTGCGGATAGGTCGCCTTGACCCGCCGCATGTACTCCGACAAGCCGTCGAGGTCGTAGCCGTTGGGCGTGTTCTCGAGCACCTTCAGCGGCCCGGAGTTGCGGTCGTTCACCACCAGATCGTCGGGTCGAATGATGACCTCGAGCTTCAGTCCCTTCGGCAAATCGAGCGGAGCGGCACTCGCGTTCGCCGGCAGGTTGAGCTGCAGGATGTTGGTCTTGGAGAACACCGCGGTGAAGATCAGGAAGAACACCAGGATCACCATCATGTCGATCATCGGCACGATGTTCAGATCGTCACGCCCTTGATGATAGCGGGCGTGATTGCGGCGGACCATGCTCGCGGACTTGGACTTCATGAGTATCGCACCATTCGTCTGGGCGCTGGTTCTGTATCCTTCAGATCGTCCCGCGCGCCGCGGCGGGAGCGCGGGTCTGCGGCGCGGGCGGAGCCTGCGGAACCGGCGCGTCGTGCTGACGCTCGGTGATCGAGTTCAAGAACTTGACCGATGCGATTTCCAGGCTATCGATCATCGAGGTGGTCTTCGACTCGAGGAACATGTGCGCGAGCAGCAGCGTGATGGCGACGAACAGGCCCGAGGCGGTGTTGTTCATCGCGACCGAAATGGCGGCCGCGAGCAGGCTGGCCTTCTCGGCGGGGTTCGCAGTCGCCACGGCGCTGAATGCCCCGATGAGGCCGGTGATGGTGCCCAAGAGGCCGATGAGCAGGCCCACGTTCGCGAGCGACGAAAGATAGTGCGTGCGCTTCTCGATGCGCGGGATTACCTCGAGCAGGCTCTCGTCCATCGCCTTCTCGATGTCGTCGCGGCGCCGTGCGCTCGCCACGCGAGCCACGCCGTAGTTCAAGATCGTGGCGATGGACGCTTTGGAATTTTGCGTCAGCGCCACGACCTGCTTGAAGTTGCCGGCGGCGAGCGCGGGAACGAGGTTGTCCCAGAGGCTGCGGTTGCGCATGGTTTCGCGGGTCAGGTACACGTATCGCTCGATGGCGATCGACACACCGACCACGAAAATCAAGGCGAGCGGATAGAGGAACAACCCGCCGTCCTTGAAGAAGTTGACTGCCGAACTCATGAAATTCATCTCGCGCTCCTAGAAAAAATGCGGTCCCGCTGCGACCTTGAATTCAAACAGATTCCGTAAAATGAGCTATGACTTACTTCTCACCCTGCGCCGCCGGTGCTTTGGATGCACCATTTTGGGACGCATCCGCCTTCACAACCTGGTAGTACATCACTTGGCGCTTGAACTCGTCGCGGTCGACCGGCGCAAGCGCCTCGTCCAGCAGACTGTTCATGGGCTTGCCGGAGAGGTCGCCGATATCCGACTTCTTCCAGGGCACGATATACATGACTTTGGGCTGTTCGCGGTCGCCGGTCACGGTCGCAGTGCCCAATTCCAGGCGGTCGGCCGCCGCCCTGCCCCCCGGCCCCGATGCCGCCGGCGGGTGCGCTGATCGATGGGCGGGCGTCCCGGCAGTAGCCGCGCCGGCAGAGGACCCCCCGGCAGAGGACCCGCCGGCAGTGGGCGCACCGGCAGCCCGCGCGCTGGCCGCGGGCGGGACCTCCGTCGGCGCGGCGCCGACATCGGCCGAGGTCGCCGCGCGGGGCTCCCCCGCCTCGCTCTGGGCGCTCGATTGTGACGAAGATGTTGCAGGCGGCGCTTGAGCGGGTTGCGCGAGCGCGCCGAGCGGGCCCGCGAGCCCCGCGAGCACCAGGGTCAAAGATCGGAAATACAGGCTCATGCAGGCTCCTTCTTCGCGGCAGCAGCGGCCGGTGCCCCGACCCGCTTCTTCAGCTCGATCACCCATCCGGCGACCTGCTTGTTGTCGCCTGCAAGGGTGAGGTAATGCTCGAATTGCTCGAGCGCCTTCTGCGGCTGCGCGAGATACAGGTCGTATAGCACGCCCAGGTTCAGATACGCGGGCGCGTAATTCGGTTCCACCGCGATGGTGTGTTGATAGGCCGCCTCCGCCTCGGCGAACTTGCCGAGCTTTCGCTCCGCGATGCCGAGCTCGTCGCTGGCGATGGCGTTGTCGGGATTGCGCGCGAGTGCCGCCTTGAAGGCGCCCTCGGCATCGGCGTAGCGCGAGGCGCGCAGGTAAAGGAGACCCAGGTTCAGTTCCGGACCCGCGAACTCAGGGTATGAGACGGCGAGCTGCTTGAGCTCGAGCTCGGCATCCGTATTGCGCCCCGACTTCATCAGGGTGAGCGCCTGCGCATATTGCTGCGCCGCACGCTCGGGGATGGGAGCCGCAGGCACGACAGCGCTCGCGGGCGCGCCCTTGCCGGCGGGAGCGCCCGGGGCCGCAGCGCCGGGTTTGCCGGGCGCAACGCTCGCGCCCCCCGGTGGCGCCGTGGGTGAAGCGGCCTGCGCAGCCGTCGGCACATTCGCCGCGGCGCCCTTGGGCGCGGCCGGCGTGGGCGCGGCCGGCTTGGGCGGCGCACTGTGGCAGCCCGCGACCAGCACGAGCGCCATCAGGCTAACGAATCGATTCGACTTGCTGTTCACCGATCTCCACCTTTGCGTAACGGCCGGGATTGAGCTGCGCGAGCGCCGCAAAGCTCTTCTGCACCCACTCGTCGTAGGTACCGTCCTTGGCACGAGCCGTGTTCACCTCGTGCAACTGGATCGCTTTCTCCTCGAACGGGAACGCCTGCTCCTCCAGGAGCACGTTGTATTGCTCGAGCTCGTCCTTCGACAAATTATTCGGACGCTCGGAGCTCATGAGGTCCTTGCCGAGCTGGCGGTACAGCTCCGCGCTCTCGTAGGTCGCTGCGGTGGTCACTTCGGCCACCTGATAGTCCGCCGCCTGCGAGTACGCCTTGAGCGCAGTTTCCATCGCCTTGCGCTTCTCCGCCAGAGATTTTTTGAGCGGGATGACCAGCTTGATGCGCATGAACTCGTCGCGCGACGGCGCCGCCAGAGTGAGAGTCGCCCTGGCGGCAAGCGCCTTGCTGCGATCGGTGCGCGCAGCGCCGGCGGTGCGGTCGGCAGTCACCATCTCCTTGAGCCAGTAATCGCGCGCATTGATGTCGCCCGCCTTCGCGGCGATAGCGCTCAGCTTGTTGCGTGCTTCCATCGCCGGGTTCAGCGGCTGCGGGAAACGCTTGACGAAGGCTTCGAGCATCGCGCGCGATTTCCCGGGATTCCCGGCCTTGTCATAGAGATCGGCGGCTTGCAGGGTTGCTTCGCGCTGCAGGTCCGCGCTCTCCGTCGGGGTCTGGGCGATGAGCTCGAATTCGGCCGCGGCCTGTCCCGGATGATTGGATTCCGAGTACGCCACGGCGAGCTTGCGCGTCACGTCGGGCTGGAGCGGGCTTTGCGGGAAGTTGCGCCGAAAGCCCTCGAGCACCACGATGGCGCGGTCCCACTGCTTCTGAGCGATGAGCAGCGCACCGGCGTCGAAATCCGCGTTCGCCCGCACCTTGGAGCTGGGCGCCTCCTTCGAGACGCGCAGGAAATCCTCCACCGCGCCGGCGCTGTCGCCGGACTGGCTCTTCTGCTCGCCCTGCTTGTAAATCGAGGCTGCGAGCCGGTCGACGATAGCCGCGCGCTCAGGATCGTTGGCCGGCATGAGCGCCTGCGCGCTCGCGTAACCTGCCTCCGCCTTGTCGAAATGTCCCTGCTCGAAGTTCGCGTTTGCGATCACGGTGTAGGCAATGCGCTGCTTGGCGGCGTCAACCGGGGGCTGGCGGGCGAGCAGCATCTGCGCCGCCGCAGTGGCGCGTTGATAGTCCTTGGCCGCGTACAGATCCGTCGCGGCGCGGGTGAGCACCTGGGCGCTCTCCGGATGGGTCGGGAATTCCTGCGCGAACCTGAGCGAGCTGTCGACTTCGCGGCCGTGCATCTTCGCCTTGGCCTCGCCCGACAATCCATCCTCTTCCTTGCCGTAGGCCACCAGCGCCGCATAGCCGGCATCCGCCGCCTTGGCATGCGAGCCGTAGGAGTAGGCGGTGTTCTCGTACTGCTGCGCGGCGTCCAGATATTGCTTGCTCTCGAATAGCGTATCGGCCAGGAGATAATTCGTGACCGCGGAATCGGGGTCGTCGGGAAACGACGTCAAGTAGCTGCGGTACCACTTCGCCGCTTCCTGGAAGTCCGCCACGTTCTTGGTGCGCTGCGCCTGTGCATGGTAGTACTGCGCGACGTCCTTCAAGTTGGTCTTGAGAACGGCCACGACCTTGGGCTCGTCCTTGGGCGTGCGGCCCTGCCAGAACGCCGTGCCGTAGCTGTAGTTCTCGACGAACTCCTTCTTGCCTTGAAGCACGAGATCGGGGAAGCCGCCCTTGGAATAGGCTTCGATCGCCTGCATCTCGAGGAGCGGCGCCTTCTCGTTGTTGCGGTCTTGCGAGACGAACGCCCGGTACACATCGGCCGCATCGGTGTAGCGCTCCTTTTCCATGTACAAATCGCCGAGCCGCGCATACAGAAGGTAGTAGTACGGGCGCTGCTGCTTGCGATGCTTCACGAACTCGTCGATGCTCTTCGCCCCGTCCTGATACGAGAAAGTGATCGACATCACGCGGAACGTGTCCTCCACCAGCTCGCGATTCGGCTTGCTCAGCGACTCGAGCTCGATCAGGGCCTTGGCGTTGCCCTTCGACACGAGCACCGAGTCGAGGACGTCCGCGAAGGAATCGAGGCTGCGCTGGTTCTCGCCTTGCTTGAACAGCGACCAGCCGTGCTTGTAGAGGCTCTGGTTGTAGAACCCCGACGACGAGCCGAACTTGATCACCGCCTCGTAGGCGGCCTGCGCCGCGGGGTAGGACTTGTTCGAGAACAGGATCTCGCCGCGCCGGAATTGCGCCTCGTCGATGTACTTGCTGTTCGGATAGGAGGCCACCAGCCGATCGAGCGTCGCGAGCGCCTTGTCGGGCTGTGCGTTCAGCTCGTAGGCCCGGGCCAGCTGATACAGCACCGAGTCGTTGCGCTCGTACTTCGGATAGGCCTTGAGCAACGCGGTGTAGAGATGGATCGCCTCGGTGGCGCGCAGTCCCTCGTTGGTGGCGAGCTCGTGCTCGATGCGCTCCGATTCCGAGCTCTCCAGATTGAGGTCGCCCAGCCGCCGCATCGCCTCCTCGCGCAGCGCCGCGTCGCCCGCGTTCAAGTCGAGGAAGCGCTTGTAGCTCTGCATGGTCTTGTTGCTGTCGACGTTGCGCGGCGGGTCGGGACTCACGTCCACCTGCTGCTGCTTCTCCAGGTCTTTGATGGTGGGCTCGTTGCTCGAGGATGCGCCCGCAACTGCCGAATACAGCAGCACGCCGGCCAATGCAATGCGCAGAGCGGCAGGGCGCATCACCACGGCCACCACCACTTCTTCTTACCGTTGGGCTTGTCCGCAGGCGGCGTGTCGTTTGGAGGCGGGGCTGCCGGTGGTTTGGCGGCCGGCTTGTTCGCGGTCTTGTCGTAGATCGCCGCGAGCTCGAAGCGCGCCTGCACCTGATAGGTCTCGATGCGCTGCCTCTGGCGTCCCAGCTCCTCGATCGCCAGATCCTGAAGATAGTGCGCCTGCTTGTCGGTGAGCGCGGCCAGCCGCGCCTGCAGGTCGTCCATGCGCGCCCGGGTCGCCCCCACGCGGTCCGCGAACGCACCCGTGTTGGTGGGAACGCCGGCGCGCGCCTGCTCGACCTGAACGGCGCCCTTTTGCGTCTCGATGAGCGAGGCCTCGAGTTCCTTGACCGACCGCCGCTCGTTCCAGAGCCGCGCCTTGAAGCTCTCCGACAGCCGCCAGTACATCACGCCCTTGATGAGGCGAACCTTGTCGCGCATTTCCGCGAGGTCCGGATCGTCCGGATGCATCTGCACGAAGTCGTCGATGCGCTTGATTCGCCCCCAGGTACGTTGCTCGTCGGGAGTGCCGAGCGCCGCCACGTCGTTGGATTTCTCGATCGCGTTGATCCGCGACTCGAAGTCGACGCGCTTGCGCGTGAGGGCGGCGAGATCGGTGGCCGACATGACGGCGTCGGCCTTCGGCACTTCCTCGTTGTACGCGTGCTGGCGGGTATCGAGCATGTTGTCGAAGGCCGCGACGTCCTCGCGCCAGTCATCGATGTTGCGGCTCATGAACTTGAGCTCGCGGTAATTCTTGAGGCCTTCCTGGAACTCGTTGCTGGCGAGCAGCTGATACAAATAGCGCGATTCCGGGGCGTCCGGCAGCGTCTTCAGCTGCCAGTACCAGGTGAGCGTGTCCTTCTTGTCGTCCTTCAGCAGCCGGTCGAGCAAGTTGCCGCCGCGGATCTCCTCGATCGATTCGTCGATCCGCTTGAACTCGGCGTCGAACGAATCGATCGCGGCGCTGTAGTACTCCGCGGCCTGCCCCGGTGCGCCGAGCTGGTTGTACGCGTAGGGGACCGTCAGATAAGACTCCTGCACGGCGGCGTCGAGGAGGTTGCGCTTGCGCAGCGCCAGCCACGGCACGAGGGCCCGCTTGAACTCGCCGAGCGCGGAATCCGCCCAACCGACGCCGAGGAGCGCCATGCTCGAGAAGGGTCCCTCCAGCCGTACCCGCTCGAGTATCGGCCGCGCCTCCGCCGGACGCTGCGATTGCAGGTAGGCAAATCCCAGGGCCAGATTCGCCTTGTCCCGCAGGCTGAGAAGCTCCTCGTCCCGCGTCTCCATCCGGCCCACGCGGTCGAGATAGTGGATCGCCTCGGGCAGACGGTCCTTGCGCACCAGGGCGACGCCCAGATTGAACTGCGCATAGGCGGTCCAGTCGGGCGCGCCGTGCCAGCTCTGCAGCGCCGCGATGGCTTCGTCGTATTTACCCTCGCGGAGCTTCAGCTGCGCGAGCAGCATGTAGCGCTCGGCACTGATGCGCGGCTGGATCTTGTCGGAGACCTGGCGCAGCGCGCGCTCGGACTCCTCGAGGTAGCCGCGCTGGTACCACACCTTGCCGAGGTAGAACCACGCCTTGTTGCGCACGGCCTCGGAGGCCTTGCCGGCAAGCAACGCCTCGAAAATCTTGCCCGCCTCGACGTGCTCGCCGAGCGAGAGATAGAGCCCTCCGAGGAGCAGCTCCGCCTCGCCTTCCGTGTGCGGCAGCCGCTCGAGCTGCTGCGCCGCCAGCAGCCGAGTGATCGCATCGAAGTAATCGTCCTGATAGAAGTAGAAGAGGACGTCGCCGTAATGCAAGTCCTTGACGTCGTGGGGCGGCAAGCCATCCGGGTCGGGCTTCTGGTTCTTCGCCCATCCCGTCGCGAGCGGCAGCGCGAGCAGCAAACCGCCGAGCGCGATCGGCCGCAGCATGGATCTTGAACGCCGCACCGTTACACCCGTCATCATTCCCAGTCTTTGATCAGGAACTCTGGCTGGTGCTTCGCGACCTTGTCGGAGATTTTGAGCTCGAGATACTTGGCCCCGACGCCCTTGTCGAAATTGATCGTGGCGCCGCGGCGGTAGTCGCGCTCCACCGGACCCTTGCCGGTGAAGAAGGCGACCAGCTCATGCTTGCCGACCTTGAGATTCCCCAGATAAATCTGCTGCACGCCGCCCTTGAGCAGCGCGTCGGCCTCGCGCGCGGTATAGAGATAGTTCTTCACCTGCTTGTTGTCGATCTTGACCGTCACCGAATCGAGAGCGAAAAAGGTGCCCACGTCCATCGAGACGTATACCGCCACCTGCGTGTTCGCCGGGAACAAGAGCTCCTCCTCGAGCACGAACAGATCCTTGTTGAGATCGATGACGTCCTTCTTCATGCTCTGGACTTCTTGATCGAGCGTCTTGAAGTCGCCCGCATCGGCACCTGCCCCCGGGGGCAGCGCAGCGGCATCGCCCGCGGCCGGCGGTGCTGACGGCGGCGCTGCGCTCGGCGGCGCCGGAGTCGTGCCCGCCGGGGTCGGCGCCGAGGCCGTCGTCGGCGCAGTGCCCGCGGGAGCGCCCGCGCTGGTCGATGGGTCGGCGGGCGCCGCGGCGGCCGGCGGCGCGTCCGCAAGACCCGCTCGCGCCGTCGGCGCGATGAGGCAAGCGCACGCGAGCCACGAGGCTCCGGCGACGGTGGACAGAAGTCGAGACGTACGATTCATATCGAGCCTTACTCGCGAAGCAACTCGCGTATGTGATCGAGGTACAAGCGGTCGTCGCCGCGCTTGTACCCGAGGTGAGAGTAGCGCACCACACCCGAGCGATCGACCAGAATGGTCATGGGCAGCCTCCCGAGTTGATAGTCACGGCCGATCTCCGAGCCGATGTCGAACATTACCGGATAGGAGACCTTCATCGAATCGGCAAAATCCTGAGCGCGTCGCAAATCCTCATCGATCGAGATGCCGAGCACCACCAGCCCCGCGCGCCCGTAGGTCGTGTTGATGCGGTTGAGCGCCGGCATCTCGCGGCGCGTGTCATTCGCCCAGCGCGCCCAGAAGTTCACCAGGACCACCTGTCCGCGAAATTCCGATAGGCGCAGATTGGCGCCGTTCAGCGACTTCAAGGTGAAATCCGGCGCTTCTTGGCCCACCATGGTGGGCGCGTCCGCGACGCAGACGCGCGCCGAGCCGAACGCGAGGCAGGCGAGGAGCACCAGCCTGGCGGGAATTGCCCTCACCGCGCCGCACCCGCGCTGTTGCGATCATCGTCGGCGCGCGCGCGCGGCCTCGTGTCAATCACGCTGGTAACCCCGCTGTCCTAGGTTCGAGTTCGAACGGAACAACCCTGTAGACCGGAAGCTTTGCGCCCTCGCTTTTCAACGAGTTTGCCCTGATCAGACCTTATGCAAAATCGCATACTGCGAGCCGCAGTGTCAACGCGTCGGGCTTCGCTTTGAACGAATCGAATATGACGTGGCGCACATTCGTGGAAAGTCGTTGGGACTCACGATCGTTCGGCGGGAATGCCGCAATCACATCGGCGTGCAACGCGCGCGGGCGCGCGCGTCTCGATGGAAAGGCCCGGCGAGCTCGCAGGCATTGGTCCGACCTCGAGGTCGGACCAATAGGCGGTTGCGATCAGCCGACGACTCTGCCGCCCACCAGACCCGCGAGCGGGTTGTACATGATCAAGGGGTCGAGCGCCATCCCGCTGCCGAGCGTGTTGACGGTATTGGGCCCGCTCACGCCCGGTCCCGGCCACAAGGTCGGCCAGCGCGCCAGGTCGGTTGCGCTATGCAGCGCCAGGTAGTTGAGCACCACCATCTGCACCAGGTTCGGCACGTTGTTGCCGGCGGGACTGCTGGTCGTATTCTGCGAGCCGTCGGGGTTGAAGTAGCCGAGCTGCAAGCTCGCTTCTATACTGCTTTGCGCGGTGGTCGCCTTGCCGTGCGGATTGAAGATCAACCAGTAAGTCGCCGCGACGTTCTGGTTGTCCGCCGTCCACACGCCCTTGCCGCGGCCGCCGGTCGAATTGTCGATCGTCCCGTCGCTCGCGAGCGAGCCGTCGCTGAACACATAGATCATCACGGGCTTGCCCTGGAGCGCCGCATACTGCAGCACCGCGCCGATGCACTGGCCCGCCCCGAAGTCGCGCATCTCGCCGGTGGCGCGCTCGCCCGTGTGGTAATCGAATCCGCCGAGCTGGATCGTGCCGGCGGCGGCGTCGCCGTCGATCACGAGCTTCATCACTGCGGCCGTCTTCTGGAAGTCGGAGTTGCCTTGATACTCGGCGAGACTGAAAATCGAGCCGGAGCCGCTGGTGGTCACGATCGACGTATCGTCATCGGGGTCGACTGCGCCGGGGTTCGGATACTGATTGAGCAGGTACGCGGCCTTGGTATAGGAGCAGGCCTGGACGGCCTTTGCATTCGCCACGGCCTGCGCACTGGCGTAGGAGTTGATCACCGGGTACTTCGCGTCGCTGATGCGCTTCATCGACTCGAGCACGTTGGTCACGTCGTTCGCGTTGGGCAACAAGGTGCTCAACTGTCCTGTGCTCACCAGACCCGCCGTATCCTGGCCGCTGTCGATCGTGGTCGGCTGTGCGGCCACGTTGATCATGTTCGGCGGGGCCATGGAGTTGCCGCCCGAGACCGAGCTATCCGTGCCGATGAGGTTCAGCAGTGCGCCCTGGGCTCCCGCCTGCCAGATGCCGTACATCGGGTTGTGGGGGTTGGTGTTGGTATCGTTCTGCGAGAGCGCGGGAACGATGGTGCCGGTCACGTTGGCCATGGCCGCCGTGTTGGTGAACTTCGTCTTGATGCCGCGCATTTGCGCACTATCGGAGTGATAGCGCAGCGTCAAGCTCGAATCGATGAAGTTCGTGGTGCTGCTGTTCGGCACCATCGTGCCGGGGAGCCCGAGCTTGCTGTAGCCCGCCACGCTCAGGAAATCGAGCTGGCCGGTCGGCCCGCCGACCAGCACGTTCGAGCCCGCGATGTTGGCGCCGCCCGAGAGGTCGAAGCAGATGAACGGGATCATCCCCGATCCGTTCGAGATGTTGCAGGCGGCGACGGCCGAGGCGATATCCGGAGCCAGCGGCGGAGTAGCGTTGGCGATACGCGGATTCGCCACCAGCGCGGCCAGCGAAGGAAGCAGCACCGAGGCTCCGCCCGCCATGAATCCCTGCGAGATGAATTCCCGGCGTGTCGTTGGCCGCGGGTGATCCGCATGGCGGAGCGGCTCTCCTCGCCCCAGACCCTTCGGTATCTTGCGGAACTTCGGTACGTTGCGCATTCGCATAATGAATCCTCTTCGATCCTACAGCTGGTTAATTGATCAACACGTCGGCATTGCCGAGTGCCGCGGCACAGACTCCGACCGTCACGGCCGAGACACGTCCGGCATTGCCGTTGCAAGGAGTGGCGCCGGTGCACAGGTTGCCGATGAGATTAGTGAGCTCGGTCGTCACCGTGGAGGGCGCGGGCTGATGGGTGAGCGCGCCGTTGCCGACCGCAAGCGCCGCGAGGTCGGCGACCACTTGGGTCGCGGGCGCCGAACTCGTGTACTGCATGACGCCGCCGATCGGGGCGGTGGCGGTCACGCTCGAGTACGTCGAGCCGTTGAAGGTCACGCCGGGGAACACCTTGGCGAGGAGCGCGGGAGTGTTCATCACCTGGTTGCAGTACTGCACCGCAAGCTGCGCGACACCGACCTGAGCCGCGGACGAGTACGCCTCGAGCGTATTAACCGCCGGCAGCTGCTGCTGCACGCCCTGGTAGGTCGACACCACCGACGTATTGGAGGTCGGCACGCCGGTGAGCTGCGCGAAGGTCGAGTTCACCTGCGCGAAGGAGCGCACACCGACATCGGCCATCGGGGGTCCCAGGTTCAGAGCCTGCGTGCAGGTGGGCTGCGTCCCGCACGGCGATGCATCGACGATCACGTCCTTGGCCGTACCGAGCACGTCGAATTGCAGGAAGAACTGGTCGGTCGCCGGCCCGCTCTCGAGGCCTATGACCGTGCCGACGGTCGACAACACCTCACCCGCCGTGGTGTATCCGGCCGCCGTGATGCTCGTATTCAGCGGGCTGTAGGCCTGACCCACCAGCGGAATCGTGCCGTTGATGCCGATGCGCATGCCCTGGACTGGAATGCTGGTCGTCGGCTTCGCCGTCGGATCGAGCGAGATGAAGGTCGGCTGATAGAACAGGTAGCTGTAGTTGTCGTACTGGCTCACCGTCAACATCATGTACGCCTGAGCCACGTTGACGCCCGGCACGTTGGAGATGTTGAAGAGCAGGTAGTACCGCTGCCCGACGCCCGCGTTGAAGTTCTGCATGACCTGCGCGGCCGTGAGGGCGCGCTGGTGAATCGCCAGGAACTTGATCTCGCCCTGGAAGGCATCGTCGCCCGATACCTCGCTGCCGAGCACCAGCGCGAAGGTGGTGTCCCAGTTCGAGAGGGTGCCGCCCTTCTGCGGATCGGGGATGTTCTGATTGACGCCATTCACATAGATCTGACGCCCATTGATCGGGTCGTAGGTGAGCACGACGTGCTGCAGGGTAGCCTGCAGCGCCATGGTGGCATCCGGCGTCTGCAGCTGCGGCATGCCGTTCAAGCCCGTGGAGTTGGAGCTGCGCAGCTCGAAGTCGTAGTCCTGGTTGGTCTGCGCGAGCGTGAAGTTGCGCAGGGTGTCGCCGCCCGAATAGCTGACCATGTTCGACAGCTTCGTGGCCACGACCGCGGGAGCGACCCAGGCCTCGATCGAGAACTCACCGGTCGCCTGGATCAGCGTGTTCAGCTTCGAGCTCGCCTGCACGGTCGCCTGCCCCTTGCCGCCGCCGGCCAGGAAAATGACACCCCAGCTGCCGTCGTATTGGTAATGGCCGGTAAGCGTGAGATCGGCCGCCGGATCGATACCGCTGGTGTCATACGCGACGGTCGAGCCCGCGCCCTCCGAGAACATGTACTTGGCGATGGTGTCCGCATCGTAGCGGTTGGCGCCGCTCGCGACCGTGCCCTGGGTCATGGTGAGCGCTTTGCTCACGACCAGGGACGGATCGAGGGCGGTCGGTGTCGCATCCATCGCGAAGGCCTGGATTTGCGTGAGCATGAGCGCGGCGTCGGCCGAGCAAGTGCTCCAGCAATTGTGCATGTCGGTCGCCAGACGCTGGTAGAAGCGCGAGTTGACACCGCAGGTCGTCGCGAACGTCGGCGAATTCTGCGGCACGCAGCCGGTGAAGTCGATCTTCGGAATCGCGGCCTGATATGCGGTCGTGATGTTCCCGTCCGCGAAATACGGCGCCTGCTGGGTGGCTGGATTCGCCGTCGACGAGTGGCACTTCGAGCAGTAGACGCCCGTCAAGGTATAAATGGTGTTGCCATAGTCAGTGGCGGCGGTCGTGGCCGAAGAGAAGCTCAAGCTCTGCCCGGCCGACTGCACCGGCGGGGCGACCAGGGTGACCGTCGTTGCGGACGTCGCACCGGTGGCATTCGCCCAGTTGCTGATCCACGTGGTCAAGATCTGGCCGCAGGCGCTCGGATCCGCGAGCCAGCAGTTGTGTCCGCCGCTCACCTTGACGACCATGGTGGAGGTCGAGGGCTGCGCGAGATTCACGACCGTGTTCGCCTCGGCGTAGGCGAGGTTCACATTGTCGCTGCGCGCGAAGTTCGGCATCTGCGCAGGCGTCGTCGCGTTGTGGCATTGCCCGCAGCGATTCTGGCCGCGGATGTTGTTCCACAGGTTGACCTCGAAGGCCTGCACGTCCGCCGTGGCGGGTGCAGGTCCGGTGTAGGCGTCGACGCTGCTGGTCGGCGCGCCGACCGGCAAGGCCGAGTTGCCGGAGCCGCCGCCGCCGCAGGCGGACAGGCCCACCGAGGCTACCAACGTGATCAGGGCAAGGATGCGTGTGGCTTTCATGATCAATTTCCCTTGCAGTAGACAGCGGCGTCGATGAACACCTGCCGCAACGAATAGTTGTTCGACTGGAACGAGCTGATCATCGTCTGAATTTGCTGGGCGTCGCCGTTCGGGTTCTCGAGGCTGCTCGTCGCGGGCGCTCGGTAGCACACCGTCTTGAACACCCGGGTGACCTGGCAGCTCGCGAACGCCGCGCTGCTCTCGAGCTCCGTTCCCAGGGACTTCGCGCCTTGGCCCGCGCCGCTAAGGCTCGCGCTCCAGCCCAGGTTCTGATTCGGTCCGGTGCGCCAGCGGTTGTTCCAGCTGTCGTCCGGCGTATTGAAGCCCTGCGGGAAGTTGGTGTTGTTGATGTGGTACTTCGGCTGGGTCTGCCCGGCCGTGTACACGATCTGCCCGGTGGGGAAATCGGTGGCGCCGACCTCGCTCGCCGGATACGAGAAGTTGTAGTACGCGAAGGCCTGCGCCATCGGATCCATGCCGCTGTGGCAGCCGATGCAGTTGGTCAAGAAGAGAGTGCTCACGCCGCCGGGGCTGCGCGTCACGTCCTGGCGGATGCGGTCGGGCGGCCGGGTGGTGTCCATCACCGTCGGCAGATCGTTGCACAGATGGTTGATCATGGTGAAGCGGAACATCGCGCGGTTGGTGCCGTTGACGAAGAACGCGCTCGCCGCGCCGCGCGTCGTCATCACGCCGGCGGTGGCCGCTGCGGGGATGCCGATGAGCGAGGACTGCGTGGTCTGCTTCAAGTGCTTGCTGAGATCGACGTTGTCGGTGTCCAGGTTGATGTACATGTTGTTATCGTCCGGCGAGTACGCGCCCTCGTTCGAGGTCCCGTCGCCGACGTAGAGGATGTCTGCGCTCAGCACCGTGTTGAACGGTATGTTATCGCGCACCATCCCGATCACGGTCGCCGTGTAGTCGTTCAAGGGAACGAACACCGACTGGTCGCGGTTGGTCCACGGCGCCGCCATGTTGCGGATGGTGTCGTTGTAGAACTTGGGATCCATGGTCGCAATCTGTGCGGCCGCCTGCGGGGTTGCCGCCGCGAGCATCGCGCTGAGCTCGGCGGCCGTCGGCGGTATGCCGGCGATGCGGTTGTACATGCGCACCGCCTGGTCGGCGGTGGGTGGCTGCGCGTTCGCGCCGGTGCTCAGCAAGGCGATCGCGCCCATGCACGCCGCTGTCTTGAGCACAACCTTGATGACGCGCGGCAATGGCGCGAGTCCGACGAACTGCCTCATTGGTTTCTCCATCCCGTTCATGTTCACATCCGCTCAGCGAGTGGTGACTTGGTCCTGTTGCGGCAATCTAATCACCAAAACCACGTATAAAGAATGTCTCATCAGAACGACGTCGGCTTTTCGCGACAGTACCGACCGCCGACTACGCACCCTTATTCTGCGATTCAGAATGTAAGAATCTGCGCGGTAAGCTCAGAAAACCGTATATGTCGAAGTTCTTCTGTGAGTGCGTTAACAGATTGCGAGTGCGCGTCGAACGAAGATGCACTTATGAAATCATTAAGTTCAATGATTCGGTGCGCACACGCGAATTGGTCCTCGCGACCAGGACAGTAGGAAACCGAACATGAACATCCAGCATCCGCGTGAAGCCCGTCACGGTTTAATCAGATTGGCCGTTGCGCTCCTTCCCGTCGTCCTTCTCCTCGGCTGCAACAGCGCACCGACCGGCACGGCTCCAGGTCTCGCCGGCGGCCAGGCGCTGACGCCCGGCATCACCAACTATCCCATGATGTACGTGAAGCAGCCGGTGCTCGCGAAGAGCACCAACAAGAAGGACAAGGCTGCGACGCCCGCGGACATCGACGTGCGCGATCTCATCACCTCGATTACCGGCAGCGACTTATACATACGCAGCACGGCGAGCGCTGCCACTCCCGAGGTGAACGTCACCTTCCCTCTCACCAACGGCCAGGGCGCGGTGCGCGACCTCGACGTGTCTCCGGACGGGACCAAGGTCATCTTCTCGCTGCGCTTGCCGCTCATGGAAAATCTCGCGAACGACGATCCGAAGCAGCCCAACTGGCACATCTATGAGTACGACGCCGCCACCAAGGCGGTCACGCAGCTCACCAACGACGACATCACCGCGGGCCACGACGTCGGCGGGCATTTCCTCCCCAACGGAAACATCGTTTTCTCCTCGACCCGCCAGATCGCGACCCAGGCAATCCTGATCGACGAGGGTCGGCCGCAATACCAGGCGGTGACCTCGAATCAGCAGCAGGCGATTTTCCTGCTGCACGTCATGAACCCCGACGGCACGAACATCCACCAGATCAGCTTCAACACCAACCACGATTTCGCGCCTTCGGTGCTCGTCAACGGACAGGTCGTGTTCTCCCGCTGGGATACCGAGAACGGCGACGAGATGAGCCTCTACCTCAGCAATCCCGACGGCTCGGGCGAGCAGCTCTACTACGGCGCGAACAGCCACGCGACCGGCGCCAACATAGCCGGCACCAACAACAACGTCATTCAATTCTTGAACGCGCGCCAGCGCGCGGACGGCCAGCTGCTCGCCATCGCCCGGCCGTTCACGGGAACCCAGCTGGGCGGCGACATCGTACTCGTCAACGCCCAGAATTTCGTCGAGATCAACCAGCCGAGCTCGCCCACGAGCACGGTGAAGGGGCCCGGACAAAGCAGCGCGACCTCCCTCGGCGTGACCACCGACGCGAACATGCCCTCGGCCGGCGGACGCTTCTATTCCATGTATCCGTTGTACGACGGCACCAATCGCATGCTGGTGAGCTGGGCGCCGTGCCTGGTGCAGGGCGCCGGCGGCACCACCGAGGTCTGCAGCAACACGAATACCACGGGCGCGAACGTCGTGCTCGCCCCGCCTCAGTACACGGTCTGGATTTACGACTTCGACGCCGGCACCCTGATGCCGCTGCTGTCCGCCGAGGAAGGCACCGAGATCGTCGAGCCGGTCATCCTGCAGGCGCGCAATCCCGTGCCGGCCTTCATTCCGGACTTCACGCCGACCACCCCGGCCCAGCTTGCCCTGGTGAACGCCGGCGTCGGCATCCTCAACATCAGCAGCGTCTACGACTTCGACGGGGTCGATACCGCGAAGCCCGACATCGCCACCCAGGCAAACCCGCAGCAGGCGAGCTTCTACACGCGGCCGGCTCGCTTCGTACGCATCGAGAAAGCCGTTGAGATTCCCCCCAAGACGGTGCGCAAGCTCGATCAGAACGACTTCGGACCCGCCGGCATGGGGATGCGCGAGATCTTGGGGTATGCGCCCGTACAGCCCGACGGCTCGGTGCAGATCGAGGTGCCGGCGCAAGTACCTTTCACCATCGACGTGCTCGATGCCAATGCGCGGCGCATCACCGCGCAGCACACGAGCTGGATGTCGCTGCAGCCCGGCGAGGTCAAGTCCTGCAACGGCTGCCACACGGCCGGCAATGTCGCGACCCCATCGCACGGCCGCAGCGGGCTCACGGCTCCGGTGAATCAGGGCGCGCCGACCACCGGGTCCCCGTTCCCCGGCACGAACTCCGCGCTGTTCGCCAACGCGGGCGAGACCATGGCTCAAACGCTCGAGCGCATCAGCTGCGAGACGGGTAGCGCGCTCGCGACCCTGCCGCAGCCCTACACCCAGCCGTGCTCGCAGATTCTCGCGACCGATGTCATCTATGCGCCGGTCTGGACGAACGGCGTCACGACGCCGCAAGCGGATGCGAATATCGACTACTACTATGGCACCAGCGTCACGGGCGCCTCCACCCAAGGCATACCGGGCGCACCGCCGATGATCATCGGCAACTGCATTCCGTGGAGCGCGCAGTGCCGGATCACCATTCATTATGCGAACCCGGCTTCGACTCCCACGCAGCTTTACATTCAGAATCTGTG
>Ga0302314_10000937_pt1 | contig 54563 bp, 38 predicted proteins | sample III_Palsa_N2_3_FD_200533 | JGI IMG/M metagenome (GOLD analysis project Ga0302314, IMG submission 200533) | Peat permafrost microbial communities from Stordalen Mire near Abisko, Sweden - III_Palsa_N2_3 | ecosystem: Environmental > Terrestrial > Soil > Palsa > Peat permafrost | place: Sweden... | reverse complement strand
GTCATGGCGACGGTGGTCATGGCGACGGTGGTCATGGCGACGGTGGTCACGGCGACGGTGGTCATGGCGACGGTGGTCATGGCGACGGAGGTCACGGCGATGGTGGCCATGGCGACGGAGGTCACGGCGACGGAGGTCACGGCGATGGTGGCCATGGCGACGGAGGTCACGGCGACGGCGGTCACGGCGACGGAGGTCACGGCGACGGCGGTCACGGCGATAGTGGTCACGGCGACGGTGGTCACGGCGACGGTGGTCATGGCGATGGCGGCCACGGCGACGGTGGTCATGGCGATGGCGGCCACGGCGACGGCGGTCATGGCGACGGAGGTCACGGCGACGGCGGCCACGGCAATGGTGGTCACGGCGATGGCGGTCACAGCAGTGGCGGCCATGGTGATGGCGGCGAAGGCGGTCATGGCGAAAGCGGTCACAGCAGTGGTGGCCACGGTGACGGCGGCAACGGTGGCCATGGCAACGGCGGCCATGGTTCCGGTGGCAACGGCGGGGGCTGCGGTAGCGGCCATGGTGGCCACTAAGTCGGCAACGGGCTCTAAAAACGCGCCAGCAAAACGGCAGCATCTTCCTGCCGCACTGGCGCGGTCCATTCCTGCGAGGAATGACTGTTATCGATAGCGCCCGTCTTCTTCTCAAGCGCCTTGCGCTTCATCATCTGCTCACCGTCAACCAACGAGGAGCAGATGATGACTTCCTTCCAGTCCTACACGATCGACACCGCACCAACAGCTTCGAAGCCCACCCTTGAAGAAGCGAAGCGTACTTTCGGTTTCGTACCGAACCTGCAGGCGCACATGGCCGAATCACCGGAACTGCTCGCCGGCTATACGGCGCTGTGGGATCTCTTTGCGAAAAGCACACTCACGCCTCACGAGCAGCAAGTCGTCTATCTGACGTCGAACTTTGAGAACGACTGTCACTACTGCATGGCGGGTCACAGCACGCTCGCAAAGATGATCAAGATGGACCCGGCAGTGATCGCCGCGCTTCGCGCCGGCACGCCGTTGCCGGATGCGAAGCTGGAGGCGTTGCATCGCTTCACGACGACTGTCGTGCGCGAACGCGGATTCGTTCCGCACGCGGAAGTGGAAACCTTCCTCGCGGCCGGCTACACGCGCCGCAATGTGCTCGAAGTGGTCCTCGGCATCGCAACCAAGGTCATGAGCAACTACACAAATCACATCGTCCATACGCCGTACGACGCTTTCATGAGGGGCAACGAGTGGACCAAACCCGAGCACGTGCCTGGTACGCCCTCTGCCGCGTGATTCGTCCCGCCTTCAGCAATCGATGCGCGGCAGTATGCGGCGCTGATGACCTTCGCGCGTTCGTGGGCTCTGGAGTTGGCTGACGGCCCGGCCAGCGATTGCTGCTATCGATTCCGTTGGTGTCGAGAGATAAGCCGGCGCGTGCGCTCAGGGCGTTCTCGTTTCCGCACGCTGCTTGATCGCGGTATTCATTGCCCGAAAGTTTCGCTGAGTTTCATCGGTGACATCCTTCGTCAACCGCCCGACGAGCAGTCCCGAGAAAGACTCCGTTTGCTCAAGACGGGTGCCGCCGGCTACGGCCGTGAGGTGAATGCAATGTGTACCGTCGAAGACGCCTCGAATCCCTACACTGCCACGCCAGCAAAGGTCTTGTTCCGGACGAACAACCAGAACAGTCGGATTGAACACCATCAAATCCGGTCCAGTGCCTAGCACAATGCGGATCGTCGCTCCCTCCCTGAAGTCGCCATCAACACGAGTGATGAATGGATTCCAGTCAGGATACGCGGCGCTGTTTGATACGACCTCCCAGACATCGGCAGGCGGCCGATCAATCAGAACGTCAGCATGCACGCTGGTATCTTCGTGCAGGACCAAAAGGGTTCCAATTACGCCGACAACACTGATAACGATTCCTTTAAGCAGCAGTCCCCGTAAGCCCATATTCGCCCGTATCCGGTTGCAATTGCATTGCTGCAGTCTTGAACGCACAGATCGTCGACCATCCACACACCGATGTCGAACGCCCATTTTTGGCGACGCGACCCCGATGGCGACCGGCTGAGGCCAACCCGATCCCGTCGTTCGGTTTGAGGAGATTCACTTCGATAAGGGAGACAAACAAAATTAGCGCAGAATCCTGTCATATGCCGTTTCGCGTGACCACCACCAAACGCGCACTGGGCGGCATTCCGGTTGCCGTAAATGTGGCATGTTCCGTTCCATTGATTCCTGTAGGCCGCACCGAACTGAAAGCCTTCTCAAACACTGTCAGCCAGTTCCGGAGCATGAAGCTACGTTGTCTGCGTCAAAAATGGATAACAATGTTCCCACCGGACATGCTCCGGACCCTCCGAACAAAGCCATCCCAGATGAGCCTGGATCCCGCCGCGCCGCCTATTATGTCGGCATTTCGTGGCTCGATCTGGCCGTCTCTCTCGGCATATTGGTGATTGTCGGTGCCGTGGTGATCTGGGTGGCCATCCGCGTCATCCAGCCCGCCCCGCCGAGCACTCTGACGATCTCCGCGGGCCCCGAGTACAGCCGCTTCTGGTTTGCGGCGCAAAAGTACAAGCAGATCCTCGCGCGCAACGGCGTAACGCTGCGCGTGCTGACGTCGTCAGGCACGTTGGAGAACCTCGAGCGGCTCGCCGATCCCGCCGTTCATGTCGATCTCGGCTTCGTGCAGAGCGGCCTTACGAGTATTGCGAGCGTCGTTTCGCCCGACACGCGGCACGCAGGCCTGATGTCGCTCGGCAGCGTCAGCAATTGGCCGCTCTTCGTCTTCTATCGCGGCCCCGAGCTCACGCGGCTCTCGGAACTCAAGGGCAAGCGGCTTGCCATCGGCCGCGAAGGCAGCGGCACGCGCCAGATCGTGCTCTTACTTCTGAGGGCAAACGGCGTCGAACCGGAAAGCAACGCGCAGATGCTGCCGCTCGTCGGCGAGGACGCCGTGAACGCCTTATTGGCGGGCGAGGTCGACGTGGCCTTCCTGACGGCTGATTCCGCGCGCCCTGAGCTCATGGAGAAAATGATTCGTACACCCGATATCCGGCTCCTGAACTTCACGCAGGCCAAAGCCTACGTGCGCAGCTTCCCGTTCCTGAGTCAGTTCGAAGTGCCAATGGGCGCGTTCGATCTGGCCAACAACCTGCCTCCCAACTCCACGACGACCATCGAGACAACGGTGGAGTTGATCGCACGCGATACGCTGCACCCGGCGCTATCGGATCTGATCGTCGAGGCCGCCGGCGAGGTTCACGGCGGCGCCAGCCTGCTGCAGACTGCCGGCGAGTTCCCGGCGCCCGTTGCGCACGATTTCCCGTTGAGTCCGGATGCCGCGCGCTACTACAAGTCCGGCAAGAGCTTCCTCTACCGGACCATGCCATTCTGGCTCGCGAGCCTCGTAGACCGCCTCCTGGTGTTGGTCGTGCCTATCGTCGTCGTGCTGATACCGGCGTTGCGCTTCGTGCCGCCGCTGTATGCGTGGCGCGTCAAGTCGCGCTTCTACCGGCGCTATGGCGAGCTGATCGCACTCGAGCGTAGCGTGCTCGACGACCCTTCTGAACAGAATTATGTCGAGTTCACCGAGAAGCTCAATGCGATCGAAAAAGGTCTCAACAAACTTCAGATGCCGATCGCCTACGCCGATCACTTCTACGCACTGCGCGAACACATCAGTTATGTGCGCTCCCAGATCGCAGCACTACGGCGCGGTGACGACTCCCGTGCATAAGTCAGCGCGAGCAACGACCGACTCAGATCGACCAACACGGGTCGTTTGTCATCAAGCGAGGCCGCTCTTGGCGGTTTAACGCGGATTCGCGCACGTACGGCGAACTACAACCCATTCCGTCCGAGAAAATCGCGCATCCACGCAGCGATTGCATCTGCGTCGGGCGCAAGATCGAGCGCGAAATGCCCGGCATCCATCACGTGGATTTCCGCGTGAGGCAAATCGCGCCCATAGGCGGCTGCTTCTGCGGCCAGTTGAGACGGATCGTAACGGCCCCAGATCACGAGTGTCCTGGGCTGTGTCTTTCTTAGCCATGCTTGCCATTGCGGATAAGACGCGACATTTGTTCGATAGTCGTAGAACAGATCGCTCTGGATTGCCGTCTCGCCGGGGCGACTCAACATCGCGTATTCATCGGTCCAAAGGTCCGGGTCGTACACACCGGGGTCGGGACTCGTGCCGACGTGCCGTTGTTTGGCCGCCGCAAGCGACATCAAATTCTTTTCGACGGCAGCCTCGTATTTGCTTCGATCATTCCAGAACGCCTTGCGTGTGTCCCATAGCGGACCCAGGCCGTCTTCATGCGAAGTCGCATTTTGAATGATGAGTGCCTTGACACGTTCGGGATGGGCCATTGCGAGCCGCATACCAACGGGACCTCCATAGTCCTGCACGTATAGTACGTAGGACGTCGCATGGACGCTTTGCGCAAAGTGATCGACGATGGTCGCGAGGTGATCGAACGTATAGGCGAACTTGTCGGATGGCGGCGCGTCGCTATGACCAAACCCCGGATAATCAGGCGCAATCAGGTGGTACCGGTCGGCGAGCCGCTGAAACAGTGGCTCATACATTCTCGATGTCGACGGAAATCCATGCAGGAGCAGGATCGTGGTCGCAGTAGGCGGACCCGCCTCGCGATAGAAGATCTGGAGACCGTCGACTTCAACGCTTTTGTAACGGGTCAGTTCGCGCATCGTGTTCTCCTGTGCGGTGGCCTCGGCGACAGCCGGGACGGCATGGCAAAGGACCATGCACACTGCCACCGCGTAGAATAAACTCCTGGAAGACATTTTCCGCTCGCTCCCTGATGGGTGTTATTCATCAACGCACTGTCCCGACGCTCCCGACTTCGATAGGGGCCACACGCGTGCGAACATTATCCACAACTTTCGCCAACTGAGAGTGGCCGCGTTCAGTCCGAAGAAGTGCGCGAAGTGCTGCGTTGGGCGTGACGTTCCTTGGAACAGCGATGAGTGGGTCGATTTGGGCCGTCATTGCGACCGAGATGGATCTCTCGATTCCAGCGAAGAAATATTCCGGAAAATTGTTGACCGTTTGTTGTCGCGTCAAGATGCATGCGACAAGGATGGAGCATGTGCAAAAACCAGGCTCGCCTATGTCCGGCCTGACGAGAAGGACGTTTTTTGACCTATATAGTTGGTAGTACAAAATACGTAGAAAAAAAGCGGCTACTGACAGGGCGCGGAGCGCGATGCCACAAGAGCGTCCAGCATTCGCGGGACCGGCTGGTCAATAGTTTCTGGCGCGGCGGCATACAAAGGGTGTCGCCATAAAGTGGTTGAACTCGCGGACGGTGCTGAGCCTCGGCCACGAGCGACCGTTCGACACGCAGTGCCAGATCATCGACAATGTACCGATCCATGGAAGCTTAGAGGACGATTGCGATGGGCGAAATCAATCTTTCGGACGTCTACCGAGACTATATCGCCTGCCTGAACAAGCAGGACTGGTCAAAGCTGGGCGTATTTGTTGGCGACGACGTGCACTACAACGGCCAACGGATCGGTTTATCAGGCTATCGTGAGATGCTTGAGAGAGACTTCCGCGAAATCCCGGACCTACGCTTCGAGATTCAGATCCTCATGTGCGAGCCGCCGCATGTAGCGAGCCGATTGCATTTTGACTGTACGCCGACCGGTACGTTTCTCGGGCTTCCCGTGCAGGGAAAACGGGTCGCGTTCGCTGAGAACGTCTTCTATGAGTTCCGTGGCGACAAGATTCAGCAAGTCTGGTCGGTCATCGATAAGGCTGCGATTGAGAGGCAGTTGTAGGCGATGTGTCGACGCGACAGTGGCCGATTGCTCACGCGTAAAGCGTGCCGGCCATTGCAGCTTTCGCGCCGATGGCTCCCTTATCAACGATAGCCAGAAAGGCAGCTTTAGCTTGCGCGGTCTCCTGCGTCCGTCGAAAAGTTCGATGAGCCTGGATGAAGGCCACGGTCCACGTCGCCAGCAACAGACCGGCCGCCAGATGGGCGTCGGGATCAGTAGCTTCTCGCCCTGCGCATTCGGATAACGCCACCGTTACGACTTGCGCGAGTTCGTCACCTATCGACCTGGCCCTAGCCTTGAGGGTTTCGCTGCCCTCGATCGTCTCTAAGAACCCTTGGCTCCTGGCAGAGAATTCGACAAAAGGGCTCTGTTCCGCAACGAGCCGATGCGCAAAGAGACGTAAGGTCTCGATCGGAGCGACACGCCGATCACGATGCCGCAAAGCTTCGCGCAGCATCGCGCGACCCTCTTCGTCGCGATCAAAGAACATGTCCTCCTTGCGGGGGAAGTGGTTGAACACCGTCATCCGTCCCACATCGGCGGCGTCCGCGATCTCGTCCACCGTCACATTATCGAAGCCCCGCTCGAAGAACAGGCGCGTGGCGGCGTCGGAGATGCCTTGTCGCGTAGCAAGGCGTTTGCGGGATCGGCGATCAGGTGGCATTGACATGTTGCTCATCCTAGCAGAATATGTGTACCGAGTACATATTTGGATTGAGTATATGAAAACGGTGGATGTTGTGGTTGTGGGAGCCGGACCGGTTGGACTGCTGACGACCGTTGAACTGAGTTTGGGCGGCATGCGCGTCCTCGTGCTGGAGCGTCTGGCCGCTTCGAGTACGGCCATGAAGGCATTGTCGCTCGGACCACTCGGTAGCGAAGCTTTGCAGCGTCGTGGAATGGCCGCAACCATCGTCGATGCCGAGGCGCGCAGCTTCGTGGCGATGCAGGAGTTCACCGAACAGAGCGGGACGGATGTGCGTGGTCGAACGTCGAAGTTCAGTGGCCATTTCGCCGGTTTGTCGCTGATCCGAAAGGACGCGCAGAAGGAGCCCGAACGGCGTCCCAGGATGGTGCGTCAGCAGGACATTGAAGCCATGCTGGTCGACCGCGCGCGATCCCTTGGGATCGAAGTGTGCCGCGAGTGTGACGTCACGCGCTTCGTCCAGCAGGAAGACGGTGTCGACGTGGAGTGGACCGCGCCGGCCGGCGGGGAGCGTATCCGCTGCGCCTACCTTGTCGGTTGCGACGGAGGGCGTAGCGCGATCCGCAAGATGGCCGGTTTTGACTTTCCCGGCACGGCTCCAACAATGACGATGTACCAGGTGATCGCCGAGATCGACCATCCCGAACGCCTGCTGCCCGTCGGTTGGCGTCGCACATCGGGTGGTGTGTTTGCTTACGGGCCGTTTCCCGGCCGCTTGTACATGCTGGACTTCAGCGGTCCACCGGAAGATCGGCAGGCTCCGGTCACACGTGAGGAGATCGAAACCCTGCTGCGGCGCATCAGCGGCAAGGACGTCCGTGTGAACGCGCTCGAAAGCGCGAGCCGGTGGACGGACAACACGCGGCTCGTGGATACCTACCGCCGGGGCAGAGTGCTACTCGCCGGTGATGCAGCACATATCCATTCGCCGTTCGGTGGTCAGGGCCTGAGCCTCGGGCTCGTGGACGCCGCAAACCTCGGCTGGAAGCTAGCTTCGGTGATTCGGGGCGACCAGCCGGAAAGCCTGCTCGACACCTACACGACCGAGCGCCGACCCGTCGCCGAAGCCGTTCTGGCGAACACGCTTGCCCAGGTCGCCATCATGCGGCCCGATCCCCAGGCGGGTGCGATGCGGGACCTCGTGGCGAACCTCATGCAACTCGATGACGTCAACCGGTTCATCGGCGGGATGATGAGCGGCCTGTCTACCCGTTACGATCTCGGGTCGGAGCTGGAAGACGTCGGACGGCTGATTGGCGATAGCCCGATCCGCCAAGGTGATGCCGACGCCTCGCTCTACGATGCCATGCAGGACGGCATGGGTGTGCTTCTCGACGCCTCAGCCGGGCGCAAGGCCTCCATGCTGGTTGCACGCACGACGCGGAGGATACGTTGCGTCGCCATCGATACTGGGCCATCGATGCTGATCCGTCCCGACGCCTGCGTTGCCTGGGCTCATGACGGGAACAGCATCGATGGACTGGAAGAAGCGCTCCGTCGCTGGTTCACCCCGACATTGGATGCCGAGGTACCGGACCCTACGTGGAGCGAGAGAAAGTGATGGGTTAGTGTGCGATGGGTTGGGTTACGTCGGTGCCGAACCAATGCAGCGAGATTTTCTTCATCGTGCCGTCCTGCGTCAACGACGTGAGCGCATCATTGATAGCCTTCTCGAACTTGGGATTGCCCTTGCGGAATGGAATGCCCATTTCCTGGTCGGCTCCCTTGAGCACTTCACCCGGGCGAAGTGGCAGCTGTGACGTCTTGATCACGTATGGCAGCATCAACCGGTCGTCGATCGTCGCGTCGATGCGGCGGTCCGCCAGATCGCGGAGCTTCTCGGGTGCGCCGGGGTAAGTTTGCACGTTAATGCCCGGTACAGCTCGAGCCATCTGGTCATAGTTGGTGCCAAGCGTCACCCCCAGCTTCTTTTCCCCCTTGAACTCCTCAAGTGACTTGATGTCCCGCTTGTCGTCGGCCCGCTGAATGAGCTGGGCAGCGGAAAACGTGTATGGCTGGCTGAAATCCAGGGCCTCCTTGCGTTGCGGCGTGATGGTGACCTGGTTGACGATGACGTCGAATTTCCCGGCTTGCAAGCCTGCAATGATACCGCTCCACTCGGTTGGAATGAATTGCACCTTGACGCCAAGCCTGGCTGCGACAGCCTTTGCAACGTCCACGTCGAAGCCCTCGAGCTCGCCTGCGCTGTTGCGAGAATCGAATGGAGGATACGTGCCTTCCAGACCGACCTTAAGCACTCCGGCCTGCTTTACTGAGTCGAGCAAATCTTCCGCATGGGCGGCAACGGCGGTAAAGCCCAGGATGGATACGGCTACCAAACTCGAGCTCAGCAACTTTGAGAACTTCATGACATGCCTCCTGTTTATTGACTTATTGGACTACACAACGACTTTAACATCTCGCCCGGGTCGCGGCGATTCGTGAAAGTCGGACGGGTTCGCCATGGCGCTCCTGCAATGGACCCGCATTCTGCTGGATGCGGGAGTGCGGTCAGTGGATGGCGATACCGCGCGCGATATCAGTCAGGAAAATCCGCGCCGATTGTCGTCGCCTCCCAGTTATTCAAATCGTTCTGAAGCCTGCTCAGTTTCGTTCGGACTGCTTCCAGACCGGGTTTGCCCAATACGAGATTCGATGGCGGCACCTTGGCTTCGACGGCGGCGATGATCGCCTGTGCGGCGCGCGCCGGATCTCCAGGTTGCCGCCCGCTATCCGCCGCCACTTGCGCGCGGCGCTTACCCGCGATGGATGCGTATGCGTCGATCGAGCGACGCGTCTGCTTGAGTGATCGACCCGCCCAGTCCGTCCGGAACGGGCCGGGTTCAACCGTCGTCACCTTGATGCCCAACTCGGCGGTCTCGCGCGCGAGGGCTTCTCCAAGCCCCTCCAGCGCGAACTTGGTGGCGGCGTAATAACCGCTGCCCGGATTCCCCACCAGGCCTCCAACGGAGGTGATATTGACGATATGCCCGGCTTGCTGCTCGCGCATCAAAGGCAATACGGCGTTGATCGTACTGACTGCGCCAAAGAAATTGACCTCGAACATCGCGCGTACTTCGTCATCTTCACCTTCTTCGATGGCCGACAGATAACCGTAGCCTGCGTTATTAACCAGCACGTCGATGCGGCCAAACGCAGCCTTCGCCTGCGCTACGGCTGCGACCACGGACTCGCGTGAGGTCACATCAAGTTTGAGTGACAGTGCGTGTTCGGGGTGTGCGCCCGCCAGATCGGCAACAGTACCAGGATCGCGCGCAGTGACGACAGCACGCCAGCCACGCGCGAGTACAGCCTGTGCAATTTCCCGACCGAATCCGGTCGAGCAACCAGTAATGAACCAGACGGGAGAAGTGGAAGAGTCGATCGCCATGGTAGTCCTCGGTAAGGGCTGACGCGATGAGCCAGACCGCGATTCGGGACGCGCATCGGCCAGCGGAGAATGAGCTTGGAGAATATCGCAACACGGGAAAATTTGTGGACCCGGCGAAAATGCAGTCGTGCCTCGCTTCAGCGGACGATCGTCTCCCGAGGCGAGTCACACCTCAGGTCACCGCGCGGGATAATCGCGTTCCATGATTTCAGCTAGAAACGCCGCGACTTTGCGCGCGTCTCACGATGGTCCGGCGTGGTGGTTGAGTTCGCAGCTGAGAATCCCGGTGAAGGCCACAAGCGGCACACGATGATGTACGAAACGAAGCCTTCCGCCGATCAAGCGACCTTCACCCTCGCGAATTGAATGTGATGTCGCAACTGCCGCGCGCGTCAGCGACTATGATGTACTTGACCATTCCCGTCGCGAGCGTTTCGACCAGCGCGTTGGGGAGCCGTTGCCGTTTGCGATGCAGCAGCCGGCGAAGGTTTTTTACTGGGTTGACGGCAGGTTCGAGTATGCGGTGTCGGGCGGGTATCGCGCGCAACACGATGCTGATCGTCGCGCACGCGGTGGCCGCGCAGTTGGCCCGGAAGGGATAAGGGTCATGTGTGCGTTGCGGCATAGGGGCTGATGCCGCGAGGCCCGGTGCCGTCTCCAGCCCTCATTGGAAGGAGACAAAGCGATGAACTCGAGCAGCGGATTGTGGCTTGTGTATGGGCGCGTGCCGTCGTGGCTGAGTGTGTTCTGTGTGCTGGTACTGTGCGCCATGTGGAGCGGCGGCGCGTATGCGCAGGCGCCGGACGGCCCATGCCGAGGCGTGGCATGCGGACCGCACGGGGCGCCGCCGCCGTCGAAAACAAGCTGTCCGCAACTGGACGGGTTGATCATCCGGGCCCGCGAAATCGGCCTGCCGACAACCGGCGCCGTCGTCACATCGACGACACAGATGGCGGCGAGCGGCAGCGGGGCGACGGCTACCGGGTCGTACTGTCTCGTGGCCGGCGCGATTCATCCGGTCGATCCGTCCGCGCCGGACATCCTGTTCAACGTCGCGCTGCCGGACCAGTGGAACGGCAAGATCCTGATGCTCGGCGGCGGCGGTTTCGACGGCTCCATTCCCGCCGTGACCGGCAACGTGCCGAGCGCGCCGGCCAATCTGCCGGGACCGCTGTCGCGCGGCTACGCGGTGTTCGCGAGCGATTCCGGCCACGAGGCGACGAACGGCTCGGTGAACGGCGCGTTCTCCGTCAACGCCGAGGCGTACGACAACTTCATGGGTGAAGCGCTGAAGAAGACGCATGACGCCGCGCTCAAGATCATCGACGCGCATTACGGCACGCATCCATACAAGGCGTATTTCGCGGGCGGCTCGACGGGCGGGCGCGAGGCGTTGACCGTCGCGCAACGCTGGCCGCAGGACTGGGACGGTGTGATCGCTTTCTATCCCGCGTATGACTTCACGACGCTGAGCCTGCAGCAGTTGCGTGCGACGGAAGGCTTCGCCGCGCCGGGTGCGTATCTCGACACCGCGCAGCGCGCGCTGCTCCTGAAAGCGGTGATGCAGGCGTGCGACGGGCTCGACGGCGTCGTCGACGGGTTGATCAGCAACGTGCAGGCGTGCAATGCGACCTTCAACCCGGCGACGGCCGACGTCGCCGGCAAGCCACTGCGCTGCGCCGGCGGTGCGGCGCGCGGCGACACGTGCCTGTCGGACCGGCAGATCGCGGCGCTCAACACGATGAACACGCCGCTCGTGTTTGCGTATCCGCTCGAAAACGGCGAAACGCAGTATCCGGGCTATAACGTGTATGGCGCCGATCTGGGGGTGGGCAGCAGTTCGCCGCTCGAGGCGACGGTCACGGAGCTCGCGCTCGGTACGACGCAGCCGTCATATCCGCTACAGAGCACCGCGATGTTCGACGGACAGATCAGCGACCAGTTCGTCCGCTACACGGTGATGGACAACCCGAACTTCGACTCACTGACATTCAATCCGGCGCTTGCCGGTCAATGGTCCGGGCGCATCAGCATGCTGTCGGGCCTCGACGCGACCGACGCCAACCTGACGCCCTTCATGCGACGCGGTGGCAAGCTGCTGATGGCGCATGGTACGGTTGACCAGACCGTCAGCACGCGGGCAACCGAGATCTACTATCAGCGCCTGCTGTTCACGATGGGCTTTGGCGCCGTCGAGTCGTTCGTGCGCTTCTACGAAATTCCGGGGATGCAGCACGCGATCGGCACCGAGTTCAACGCGTCGTGGGACTCGCTCACGGCGCTGCAGGACTGGGTCGAGCACGGGACGCCGCCGGTGCATCAGGTGGACACCGATACCGCGGGCGTGCCGGGACGCACGCGGCCGCTCTGCCAGTATCCGGCGTGGCCAAGCTATAACGGCGCGGGCGACGTGAACAGCGCGGCGTCGTTTACCTGCGTGCAGTGAGAGCGCACATTGCGCGGGCGTCATCCGCTCAGAGACGACGCCCGCACATTCCCGACCCGGATGGATCATTGAACCGAAGCCCGAGCGCCCTGACCGCCGCTTACTGCACTGCTAGTTTGCGCGGCCGGCGCTGACGCCGCTCCCGGCGCGGATGCCGCCGCCGCGGCCGGCACCTTGTCCGGATTGCGCGGATCGTGCAACTCGCTGTCTGACCAGCCGCCGCCCAGGTCGCCGAACAGCGAAGCCGCATCCACGAGGCGCGATTCCTGCACGTTCAATGCCGTTTGCTGATTGGTCAACTGGGTCGCCTGGGCAGTCGCCACGGTGGTGTAGTCCACGGTCCCGGCCTGGTACTCGTTGAAGGCAATTTCGGTGCCGTGGGTCGCATCGCGCACGGCGGCATCCAGGGCGTTGCCCTGCTCGGCGAGGATCCGTAAGCCGGACAGATCGTTTTCGACGTCTTCGAACGCGACCAGCACCGTGCCGCGGTAGTTCGCAACAGCAGCGTCGTAGGCGGCTTTGGCGGCTGCCACTCTGCCGCTGCGCTCGCCGCCGTCGAAGATTGTTTCGGTGGCGCTGCCGCCGAGCGACCAGACGTAATTGGCGATATGCAGCAAACCGCCCAACGGCGACTGCGTGAAGCCGTCCAGTGCCGAGATAGACACCGTCGGGTAATACGCGGCGACTTCCACGCCGATTGCCGCATTCTGTGCGGCCATCTGGCGTTCGGCCGTGGCGATATCCGGCCGGCGTTGCAGCAGCGTCGACGGCACCCCGGCTGGAACGGTGGGCAAGGTCGGCAGCGTCGGGTTATACGGGATGTCCAGGTCTTCCGGGTTCTTGCCCACCAGCACGGCAATCGCATGCGCGAATTGGGCGCGCGCCACACCGAGCGCGATCAGGTTGGACTGCGCCGTTTCGAGCTGGGTGCGCGCGGTCACCACGTCGGACGGTGCGATGGTGCCGTACTTGTCCTGATTGGAGACGACATCGAGAAAGTGCTGAAACGCTTTGACGGTGTCCTGCAGCAGCGCGATATTGGCGTCGCTAGTGCGCAGCTGGATCACCGTGGTCGCGAGCGTCACCTGTTCGGAGAGCGTGGCATTCGCGAGTGTCGCTTCGCTCGCCTGCGCGGTGGCGGAATTCTCTTCGATGGTGCGGCGCACCGAGCCCCACAGGTCCGGCGCCCAGTCCACATTGCCTTCGAGCGATCCCGAGTTGCTCACCGGCTGGATGTTGGTGCCAAAACCGCGGCTCGCGGCGAGGCTCGTCGAGTTGGTGGCGCTGCGCGCGCGGGTGGCCGAACCCGTCACGCCAATCGTCGGGAACAGGCCGGAGCGCGCCACTTTCACCTCGGCGAGCGCTTCCTGGTAGTTCGCATAGTCCTGCCGCACGGTCTGGTTGGAGACCTCCACCTGCGGTTCGAGCTCGTTGAGCAGCGGATCGTTGAAGGCCGTCCACCACGCGCCCTTGGGCCCGTCGGCAGCCGGCTCGGCCTGGGTCCAGCCCGGCAGCTCGTGGTACGTTGCAGGCACGCTGACCTGTGGCCGGTGGTAGTCCGGGCCCACCATACAGCCACTCAGCAGCAGGGCGATAGAAGCGGCCAGGGGTTTGGCCAGCGGTTTATAGTCAATCTTCATCATCATGCCTTCGTATCCGTTTGCCCCGATTGCCGCGGCGGTCCCATCTGTTCCGCCTGGCGGTTCCACGGCAGTCCGGAGGACCACCTCACCAGCTTGGAGCGCAAGCGGTCCAGGTACAGGTAAATCACCGGCGTCGTGTACAGCGTAAACACCTGGCTCAGGATCAGGCCGCCCATCACCGTAATACCGAGCGGCTGGCGCAGCGACGCGCCCTGGCCGATGCCGATCGCAAGCGGCACCGCGCCGAGCACCGCGGCGAAGGTGGTCATCATGATCGGCCGCAGACGCACGACGGCGGCTGCGTGGATCGCCTCCTTGGCCGGCAGTCCTTCATTACGCTGCATCTGGATCGCCACGTCCACCATCATGATCCCGTTTTTCTTCACGATACCTATCAGAAGAATGATGCCGATCAGCGCGATCACCGAGAACGGCGTGCCGAAAATCAGCAGGGCGAGGGTGGCGCCGATCCCGGCCGAGGGCAGCGTCGAGAGGATCGTGAGCGGGTGAATTGAGCTCTCGTAGAGCACGCCGAGCACGATGTAGACCACCCCGAGCGCCGCCACGATCAGCAACGGGATGGTGCCCGTCGACTGCGCATAGGCCTGCGCGGCGCCCGCGAAGGCACCATGGATGCTGGCCGGCATGCCGATCTCGCGGGACGCGTCGTCAATCGCCTTCTGCGCCGTGCTCAACGATCCGTCGGGCGGCAGGTTGAACGAGACCGTCGCGGCGACCAGCCCGCTCTGATGGTTCACCTGGGTCGACGTATGGTTGTTCACGGCGGTCACCATGTTGGGCAGCGGCACCATGGTTTCGGCCGCGGTGCTGTCCGCGCTGCCGCTCGAACTGCCGCCCTTGCTGTTCGAGATGCTGTTGGTGGTCGCGTTGGCCTCCGCGTTCGAGTTCAGCGTGTTGGTGCTCGACGAGCTCGACGCGGCGCTGATCGCGCTCGGTGCCGTCACGCCTGAGACGGTGCCGCCCGGCATTTGCGTCTGCGCGGTGCCGGTCGCATTGCCCGCCGCCGTGCTCAGGTAAATCTGGTTGAGCGTCTGCGGATATTGCCAGTACTCCGGCGCCACCTCCATCACCACGAAGTACTGATTGAGTGCGTTGTAGATGGTCGAGACGGTGCGCTGGCCGAACGCGTCATACAGCACGTTGTCGATCTGGTTCGGCGCAAAGCCGTAGCGCGCCGCCGTGGAGCGGTTGAAATTGACGTAGGTCTGCAGACCGTTTTGCTGCAGGTCCGAGTTCACGTCGAGCACCTCACCGCGCATCTTGCTGAGGGCGGTCACGAGCTTGGGCGTCCAGGCGAACAGCGCGTCGGAATCTTCGCTCGTCAACGTGTACTGATACTCAGCGGCCGACTGCCGTCCGCCAATCCGCAGATCCTGCTGGGCCTGGATAAAGAGCCGTGCACCCGAGACCGCGTTCAGCTTGGGCCGCAGACGGTTGACCACCTCGGTGGCGGTCGCGTGTCGCTGCGCTAGCGGCTTGAGTTCGATGAACACGTTAGCGGTGTTCAGCGCACGGCCGCCGGTAAAGCCGGCCACCGACAGGACCGCCGGGTCCTTCTGCACGATCTCCTGCAACTGGGCGAGCTTCTTTTCCATTGCCGGGAACGAGATGCTCTGGTCCGCGATGATCTGCCCGATCAGAATGCCGGTGTCCTGTTCCGGGAAGAAGGTGCCGGGTAACAGCTTGAGCAGGAACACGTTGGCCACCAGCAGGCCGATCAGCAGCAGGATGACCAGCAGCGCGTGGTCCAGCACGGCAGTGAGCGAACGCGAGTAGGCATTCTTGAAGCGGTCGAATTGCGCCTCGACCCACATCGCCCAGCGCGCCCGCGAATGGCCGGCGTGTTCGCGGCTCAGCACGTACGCGCACATGGCCGGCGTGACCGTGAGCGAAATCACGAGCGAGATCAGGATGGCGATGGACAGCGTCACCGCGAACTCGTGGAACAGCAGGCCGACGATGCCCGGCATCAGCAGGATCGGCAGGAACACCGCGATCAGCGAGAGGCTCATCGAGATCACGGTAAAGCCCACTTCGCCGCTGCCTTTCAGGGCCGCTTCTCTCGGACTCAGGCCCATTTCGAGGTGGCGCGTGATGTTTTCCAGCACCACCACCGCATCGTCGACCACGAAGCCGGTCCCGATGGTGAGCGCCATCAACGACAGGTTGTCGATGCTGTAACCGAGCAGGTACATCGGCCCGAAGGTGCCGACGATCGACAGCGGCAGCGCCACCGCCGGCACCAGCGTGGCGCGTGGCGATTGCAGGAAGACGAACACCACGCCGACCACCAGCAGCACCGCGATAAACAGCGTGCGCTCGGTATCGGCCACCGAGGAGCGGACTGATTCGGAACGGTCGATTGCGACGTTGACATGGACACTGTGGGGCAGGGTTGCCTCGATCGCGGGCAGGACGTTTCTGATCTGCGCGACGGTACTCACGACGTTGCTGCCTGGCATCGGATAGACGATCACCAGCACCGCCGACTTACCGTTGTAGAGCCCGGCGTTGCGGATATTTTCGTTGGAGTCCCTGACCTGGGCGACGTCGCGCAGCAGCACCGGCGCGCCGTTGCGGTAGGCGACGACAAGGTCGCGGTAGGGCGCCGCCTTGGTGATCTGGTCGTTGGACAACACCACGTAGCGCTGGTCGCCCTGATCGAGGTGGCCCTTGGCGCTGTCGGCGTTCGCCGCGGAAATCGCCGCGCGCACGTCTTCGAGGCCGATGCCGTAGCTATTCAGTTTGCCCGGCTGCAACTCGACTCGCACCGAAGGCAACGCGCCGCCGCCCAGCGTGATCTGACCCACGCCGTTGACCTGCGAGAGCTGCTGCTGGATCACCGAATCCGCAGAGTCGTAGAGTTGCGCCTTGGTGAGCGTGTTCGAGGTTAGCGCGAGCACCATGATCGGCGAATCCGCCGGGTTGTACTGGCGATAGGTCGGATTGCTGCGCAAGGTGGTCGGCAGGTCGGCGCGCGCCGCCTGGATGGCCGCTTCCACGTCGCGGGCGGCGCCGTTGATGTCGCGGTTCAGTCCAAACTCGACCACGATCATCGACGAGCCGACGTAGCTGATCGAGGTCAGCTCCTCCACGTCGGCAATCGTGCCGAGCCGCCGTTCGAGCGGTTCGGCCACGGTCGAAGCCATGTTTTCCGGGCTCGCGCCTGCCATTTGCGCCTGCACCACGATCACCGGGAAGGCGATGTTCGGCAGCGGCGCGACCGGCAGGCGGAAGTAGGCGAGCGCCCCCGCGATCAGGATCGCGACCGCCAGAAGGGTGGTCGCAACCGGGCGCCGGATGAATAACGCCGAGATGTTCAAGGCGTGTCCTCCGCCGTACCTGCAGGCGTGCCTTCAGACGGGTCCTGCGGCTTGTTGCGGTTGCGCCAGCGGTTCGTGCGCTCGGCCATCCGGTCGAAGAACAGATAGATGACGGGCGTGGTGAAGAGCGTGAGGATCTGGCTCAAGGCCAGGCCGCCGATAATCGCCAGACCCAGCGGGCGGCGCAGTTCGGAACCCGTGCCAGTGCCGACCAGCATCGGCAGCGCGCCGAGCATGGCGGCGAGCGTCGTCATCAGGATTGGCCGGAAGCGCAGCAGCGATGCCTCAAAGATCGCCTCGCGCGCCGGCTTGTGGTGAGTGCGCTCGGCATCGAGCGCGAAGTCGACCATCATGATGGCGTTCTTCTTGACGATACCGATCAGCAGCACGATCCCGATGATGCCGATCACGTCGAGATCGCTGCCGGCGATCATCAGCGCGAGGAGTGCCCCGATACCCGCCGAGGGCAGGGTGGAGAGAATCGTCACCGGATGGATGAAGCTCTCGTACAGCACGCCCAGCACGATATACACGGCCACCAGCGCGGCGATCAGCAGGTACACCTCGCTCGAGAGCGAGTCCTGGAACGCCTGCGCCGCGCCCTGCAGCGACGAGGTGATCGAGGGCGGCAGATTCACCGCCTGTTCGGCCTCGTGGATCTGCTTCACCGCCGTGCTCAACGACGCATCCTTCGCGAGGTTGAACGAGATGGTGACGGACGGGAACTGCGCCAGATGGCTGATCACGAGCGGCGACTTGACGATCTGGATCTTCGCGATCGCCGACAACGGCACCTGGCCGCTGCTGCTGGTCTGGCTCGGCAGGTACAGGTTGCCGAGCGAGTCCACATTAGGCAGCGATTCCGGTTTGGCGACGAGGATCACGCGGTACTGGTCCGACTGCTGGAAGATGGTCGAAACAATCCGTTGGCCCAGCGCGTCGTAGAGGGCGTTGTCGATGGTCGCCGGGGTGATGCCGAAACGCGCGGCCAGTTGCCGGTTGACTTCGACGTTCACACTCAGGCCGTCAGTATTCATATCGCTTTGCACATCGGCGAGCGACGGAATCTTTTGCAGGCGTGCGATCAGTTCAGGCACGTACTTCTGGAAGGCCTGCTGGCTCGGTCCGCGCAGCACGAAGCTGTACTGGTTCGGCGAGACGGTGGTGTCGAGCGTCAGATCCTGTTCCGGCTGCATAAAGAGCTTGATGCCGGGCACGCTGGCGACTTCCGTCTGCAGGCGCCGCGCGATCTCCTGCGCGGTATCCGAACGCTTGTCATGGGCGCGCAGATTGATCAGGAAACGGCCGTTGTTGAGCGTGGAGTTGGTGCCGTCGATCCCCACATAGGAGGTGAGGGAAACCACATCGGGATCTTTCAGGAGCTGATCGGCGAGCGCCCGCTGGCGCGTCACCATCGCCTTATACGACACCGAGTTGTCGGCCACGCTGATGCCTTCGATCACGCCGACGTCCTGTACCGGGAACAGGCCCTTGGGGATCACGATGTACAGCACGGCGGTCAGCACGAGGGTCAGGACGAACACCACGAGCGTGAGCAACTGGTGATCGAGCACCCAGCGCAGGCCCTTTTCGTAGGCGGTGAGCGTTTTGTCGAAGAGGCCTTCGCTGATCCGCTCGAAGCGGCTCGGATGGCGTTCGGCCTGGGCGCGCAGCAGGCGCGCGCAGAGCATCGGCACCACCGTCAGCGAGACCACCGCCGACAGCACGATAGTCACCGCGAGCGTCACCGCGAATTCGCTAAAGAGACGCCCGATCACGCCGCCCATGAAGAGCAGCGGAATCAGCACGGCGATCAGCGAGATGGTCAGCGAGAGAATCGTAAAGCCGATCTGCCCGGCGCCTTCGAGTGCCGCCTCCAGTGGAGTTTTACCCTCCTCGAGATAGCGCACGATGTTCTCGATCATCACAATCGAGTCGTCGACCACGAAGCCGGTCGCAATGATCAACGCCATCAGCGAGAGATTGTCGATCGAGTAGTTCAACTGGTACATCACGGCCAGCGTGCCGATCAGCGAAACCGGCACCGACACGCTCGGGATGATCGTGGCCGGCACGTTGCGCAGGAACACGAAGATCACCGCCACCACCAGGATGATGGCGAGCACCAGTTCGATCGCCGCGTCGGACACCGACGAGCGGATCACGCCCGTGCTGTCCGACACCACCGTGACCTTCATGCCCGCCGGCAGCGTCGATTCGAGTTGCGGCAACTGCTTCATGATCTGGTTGACGGTGGCGATTACGTTCGCGCCCGGCTGACGTTGCACGTTCAGCACGATCGCGGGCGTGCCGTTGTACCAGGCGCCGCGTTCGACGTCCTGGGCGGCTGAGGTCACCCTCGCGACGTCGCGCATGAACACCGGCGCGCCGTTCTGGTAGGCGATCACCGTGTTCAGGTAGTCCTTCGGATCAGAAATCTGGTCGTTGCCGTTGATCGTGTAGTCGAGGTCCGGACCGTCGAAATTGCCCTTCGGCTGACTGACGTTGACGAAGCTGAGCAGGGTGCGCAGATCGTCGATATTCAGGCCATAGGCGGCCAGCTTTTGCGGGTCGGCTTCAACCCGGATGGCCGGCACGTTGCCGCCGCTGGTGGTCACGACACCCACGCCCGAGACTTCCGAAATCTTGGTGCCGAGGCGGTTGTTGGCGGCGTCCTCGAGTTGCGTTAGCGACATCGACTTGGAGGTGACCGCGAGTGTCAGGATCGGCTGGTCGGCCGGGTTGACTTTGGCGTAGGTCGGCGGCGCGGGCAGGCCGGCCGGCAGGAAGCTGTTGGCCGCGTTGATGGCCTGCTGGACGTTCTGTTCGGCGACGTCGAGGTTCAGCGACAGGTCGAACTGCAGCGTGATGACCGAGGCGCCGTCCGAACTGTACGAGGTCATCTGCTGCAAACCGGGGATCTCGCCCAGTTGCACTTCGAGCGGCGCGGTCACGGTGGTGGCCATCACGTCCGGGCTCGCGCCCGGATAGAAGGTCTGCACCTGGATGGTCGGATAGTCGACGTTCGGTAGCGAGGAGACCGGCAGCACGCGTACCGCGACGAGGCCCACCAGCACGAGGGCGACCATCAGCAGCAGCGTCGCTACGGGTCTAAGAATAAACAGACGGGAGATATTCATCGGCGAGTGGGTCTTCGTCTACGAAGCAGCATCGGCGGCGGCCGCACTGGCCCCCGAGGCGCCGTCCTGGGCCCGCTTGTGATGAGCATGGGCGCCGCTCGCGGCCCCCGCTTCCGACGCTTCCGAGCCTGCCACGGCGCCCGAGGCGGCCCTGGCGCCTGCCGCCTTGATCGGCGCGCCGTCGCTCAGACGGTCGGTGCCGTCCGTCACCACGATGTTGCCGGCCGAGAGCCCGGACGCGATGACGGTGTTCTTGCCGTCGCTCGGTCCCAGCGTGACCTTATGCACAGAGACCGTGTTGTTGGCGTTCACGAGGTAGACATAGTCGCCCGGCGCGCCGGTCTGCACCGCAGGGGTCGGCACCAGCACGGCATTTTGCAGCGTGTCGACCAGCAGCTTGATGTTGACGAACTCGTTCGGGAACAGCGCCTCGTCGTCATTGGCAAAGGTGGCCCGCAAGGTCACGGTGCCCGTCGCCGTCGCCATCTGGTTGCTCACCGCGTACAGCGTGCCGGTGGCGATCTGCTTCGAGTTGTCGCTGCTGTAGGCCGTGACAGGCAGGTTCGCGCCCGTGCCCATGCGCTGCAGCACGCTCGCGAGCGAGTCCTGCGGCACGGTGAATTGCACCGTGGTCGGCTTCATGGTGGTGATGACCACGATGCCCGGCGAGGACGATGCGGTCACATAGTTGCCCGGGTCGACGAGGCGCAGGCCGACGCGCCCGGAAACCGGTGCGGTGATATGGCAATAGGCCAGATCGAGGTCGAACTGCGCGATGTTCGCGAGATCCGACTTGACCGCGGCTTCGTCTTGCTGGACGAGAAACTGCTGGTCGACGAAGGTCTGCTCGGCGATGGACTTGTGCTCGTTCAACTGCGTGAAGCGGGCGAGGTCGGAGCGGGCCTGGGCGAGCGCGGCGCGGTCCTTGGCGAGTTGCGCCTCGGCCTGCTGCTTGTCGATCTCATACTGGCGCTGATCGATCTGGGCGAGGAACTGGCCTTTCTGCACGTCCTGGCCTTCGTGATAACCGACAGCGGTCAGATAGCCGCTCAGTTGCGGCAGCACCGTGACGGTGGCGGTGGGTGTCACCGTGCCGAGTTCGCTGAGGGTCTGCGGCATCGAGCCGAGTGTCGCGGTGGCAGTCGTCACCACTTGCGGCGCCGCGCCGCGGACGGGCTTCTTCTGGCGCAGCACGTGCAAAACCACGACTGCAATCAGCACCAGCACGATGACCGCGAACAGGATGAGCCCGCGGCGCGAGCGCTTCGGCTGCGTGGACACGGCTTCGCTCATATCTTTCTCCGAAAACTTTTATTGCTATTGACGATGATGGGTTTGACCCGGCCCAACCTGACCGGACCGGCAAGAACTACTGACATTGCTGTTGCCACCCGGTTCATGTGCCCGGTTCGGGGGTAGCAGGCCAAGGCGGGAAAGCAGGATTTGCCGCAACTGCGCAAAGTGCCACGTTTACTGCGTGTTGTCACCATCGGGGTCACCATCACGCCGCTCTTTGACAATTGTTTGACGCGGCGGGCCCGATGCGTATTGCGTTTGACCCGGGGTTGCGAAGGCTCATGACGATTCCTCCTTCGGCTTGCCTTCGGGCATGAACATATAGCCGCGGCCGCGCACGGTCTGGATGAAGCGCGGCGCGGACAGATCGGGCTCGAGGATGCGGCGCAGGCGCCACACCTGCACGTCGATGCCGCGATCGGTGCCGTCGTACTCCGGGCCGTGCAGCAATTCGAGCAGCCGCTCGCGGTTGAGGGCATGGTGCGGATGGTCAACAAAGATGCGCAGCAGGGCGAACACGCTATCCGCCAGCATGATCGGCCGGCCGCGCTGGCTCAGGGTGCGCGACTGGAAGTCGAGCATGAAGCTGCCGAAGCTGAACGGCTCGCGCTGTTCCGGCGCGGCGGCCGACGGCGTCGTGCGGCGCCGCAGCACGGCCTGGATGCGGGCGAGCAATTCGCGCGGATTGAAGGGCTTGGCCAGAAAGTCGTCCGCACCCAGTTCGAGACCGATGATCCGATCGACCTCGTCGGCCTTGGCGGTGAGGAGGATGACTGGCAAGTCGTCGCCGGTGGCGCGCAGCTTGCGCAACGCGGTCAGGCCATCGATATCCGACATCATCAGGTCGAGCACGATCAGATCCGGACGTTCGCGTTCGAGCCGGCGCTCGAGCGCGGCGGCATCGTGCAGCACGGAGACCTCGAAGCCCGCACCGCCCAGATAGTTGCGCAGCAGGTCGCGCAGATCGGCGTCGTCATCGACAACCAGAATTTGGATAGGCATGCGTGCGAGTGTAATGTGCCAGAGCGGCCTCACCGACCATCCGGAGCCTTGAAAGGATTGCGAGGAGTTACTGAGAGGGGGCTGTGTAATCAGCGGTAACGGTTCCGGTCGTTCCGGAAGACACGACGCTGCGAAGATTGAAAAACGTAAGGAGATGAAAGTATTTAGTCAGGATTGCAGCAGGCCGCATAGCGAGGAAATGCGGCCTGAACCAAGGTGGCAGCGGCGTGGCAGTGGCGTGGCAGTGGTGTTAGAAAGACGTGCCAATCTGGAACTGGAATTTCTGGTACTGGTCGCCGGCGTGCTTGACGATCGGTAAGCCGAAGTCGAGCTTGAGCGGGCCAATGGGGGAAATCCATTCAAGACCGGCGCCATAGCTGTAGCGCAAGCCGTTGGCGCCCACGCTGTTGCCTTCCGTGCCCCAGACGTTGCCGCCGTCGACAAAGGTGAACACGCGCAGCGTGCGGTCGAAGCCGGTGCCCGGCAGCGGGAACGTCAGTTCGATGTTGCCCACCAGCAGCTTCGAACCGCCGATCGGGTCGCCCGTCGTCGCGTCGCGCGGACCCAGCGAGCTCGGCTCATAGCCGCGCACTGAACCGATACCGCCCGCATAGTAGTTCTTGAAGATCGGGTAGGGCTCGCCGCCGAGCCCATTACCGTAACCGCCCTGGAAGTTCAGGCCCAGCACGAAGCCTTTCGCAAACGAGTAGTAATACTGCGCCTGCAGGTCGGCTTTGTAGTAGTTGGTACGGGCGATCGGCGTTCCGTACTCGGCGTTGAACTGTGTGAAATAACCGCGGCTCGGCACGAGCGCGCTGTCGCGGTTGTCGCGCGACCAGCCGAGCGTCAGCGGCACGTTGTTCGAGACGCGGCCGAACGAGTTGACGTAGTCGATATAGCTTTGCGGCGTGGTCGAGTCGACGTCGAGGCGGTTCTGTTCGATGCCCGTGCCGAAGTAGACCATGTCCGATTCGGAGAACGGCACGCCGAACTTGAGGTCCGCGCCGAGCGTGATGATCCGGAAGCTCGTATCGGTCACGTTCGAGTAGTAGAGCGGTTCGCTGGTGCGGTAGTAGACGTCGGTAATGCGCTTGATGCCGTCCACGGTGAAGTATGGGTCGACCTGCGTGACGGTCAGCGTGCGGAACGTGGTTGCCGTATTCACATTGACCGCGAGGCTCGTGCCCGAACCGAACACGTTGTCCTGCGACACGCCCGCCGAAATGATCGGGCCTTCGCCCGACCCGTAGCCGAGACCCAGCGTCACTGAACCGGTCGGCTTTTCCGTCACCTTGACGTCGATGTCGACTTCGTCGGCGGTGCCTTCGACCGGCACGGTGGTGACGTTGACGTCGGTGAAGTAGCCGAGACGGTTGACGCGGTCTTTCGACAGCGCAAGGCGGCTCGAGTCGAACCACGAGCTTTCGAGCTGGCGCATTTCGCGGCGGATCACTTCGTCGCGCGTGCGGGTATTGCCCACGATGTTGATCGTTCGCACGTACACCCGGCGGCTCGGATCGACCTGCAGCGTCAGGTCGACGGTGTGATGCTGCTGGTCGATCTGCGGCTGCGCGTTCACCGTGGCAAAGGCGTAACCGTATTCACCGAGTTTGTCGACCACTGCCTTGGTGGCGGCTTTCAGCCTGGCTGCCGAGAAGCGGTCGCCCGCCTTGATCTTGACCAGTTTCTGCAGTTCCGCCTGCCGGTCCAGCAGGTTGCCCGACAGGTGGATGCCGGAAATCGTGTATGGCTCGCCCTCGTGCAACGTGAGCGTCAGGTACATGTCCTTCTTGTCCGGCGACAGCGAGACCTGGGTCGAATCGATGTTGAACTCGAGGTAGCCGCGATCCAGATAGTACGAGCGAAGGTTCTCGAGGTCGTTGGTCAGCTTGTCTTTCGAGTACACATCGTTCTTCGAGTACCACGAGAACCAGTTCGGTGTGGACTCCTGCATTTCGTCGTGCAGCGTGCCGTCGCTGAACACCGTGTTGCCGATGAAGTTGACCTGGCGGATCTTCGCGCTCGGACCTTCGATCACCGAGAACAGCAGGCCGACGCGGTCGCGGTCGATCGGCGTGACGGTGGTCGTGACTTCGGCGGCGTAATAGCCGCGCGTCAGGTACTGGCGCTTGAGTTCCTGCTGGGCGCGGTCGACCAGCGACTTGTCGTAGTAACGGCCGAGCGACAGCCCGACCGAGTTCAACGCCTTGGTCAGGTTGTCCTTGTCGAATTCGTGGAGACCCGAGAAGTCGATCGTGCCGATCGCCGGGCGTTCCTGCACCTGCACCACGACCACGTCGCCATCGGTTGATATCTTGACGTCGTTGAAGAAGCCGGTTGCGTAGAGTGCGCGGATGGCGTCGGACGCCTTGTCGTCGGTGAAGGTGTCGCCCTGCTTGATGGACAGATACGAGAAAACGGTGTTCGGTTCGACGCGTTGCAAGCCTTCGAGGCGGATGTCCCGCACCACGAACGGCGTGGTGGCGAAGGCCGAGACCGTGGAGACGCTCAGGCCGACCAATGTCAGCGTTCGGGCGCACCGGGCCGATAGTATTTCAAGGTTCATACAGGCTGACAGGAGAGACACGCAATAGGAGGATCGCCGACGCATCATTCGCCAATGTCTGATGTGCGACGGCGGTTTTTGACAGCTTGTTTTCGAGGTGTCAGGGAGCACGGCGGCGCTATTGCAACTGCACGCTGGATGCTTCGTTTACCTTGGCAAGTCCGGTCACGAGCGAGAGCACCTCGGTCATGTGGCGCGCGTCGGCGTGGTGCATCCGGAACGACAGTTCAGCGCCACCCGGCAAGCGAAACGTCAGCACGAGGTGCGTGGTCTCGCTTTTGTCCTTGCCAACGGCCCATGCTTCGCACGGCATGGTGAACTTCACGTCGTCCTTTTTCTGGCGCACCCGCTCGGACCAGCCGATGGCGTTCGAGATGGCCGCGAGCAGCTCATGCATGACCGAGTAGTGCAACGCAATGCGGTCAGGCTGATTGCCTTTGAGCATCAGGTACTGACCGTCGCCAGTCAGCTCGAAGGAATGCAGGGAATGGATCGCCAGGGCAACCGGCTGTGACATGAGTGCGCTCCCGAACAACATTGGAGAGCGAGTCTAGGCTCGCAGGTGCCGCTCGTGGTTACCTACGGATTACCGATTCTTCCTTTCAGCAAGGTGCGGTTCGGGGCGCGATGCGCGAGGCGAGACACGCTGGAGCGCGTGCTGATTTGCGGGAGAGAAGAAGGTGACTGGGCGAGCACCGAACCCGTTTGGTTGGGCTCGTCCGGCGAAAGGCAGAGGTGTTGAGATGAGGGATTGACGATCCTGCGCGGATCGTCTCACCCCGTGGCTCTACCAACGGTGGTGCCCGTACCAGTCATGACGGGACCACCAGCGACGCCCGTCCCAGTAGTTACCGCCGTGCCAGCCGATCACAACGCTCGGTGCGATCACCGGCATCCCCACTGGCTGATAGGCAACCACGCCCGGCGGCGGAGGCGGCGGCGCGTATACGGGCGCAGGGGCGACGTAGACAGGGGCAGGGGCGACGTACACCGGCGCCGGCACGGCGAAGTTGAGCCCGACCGAAACACCCGCGTTGGCCATTTGCGATGCCCCGAGGATGAGTGCCCCGAGTCCGAGGCTGACTAACAGTTTGCTTTTCATGTTGACCTCCAAATCAGGGGAGAAGACAGCTTTACTTTAGCTCTCCCGTTTCGGTCTTGAGTTACGCAAGTGCAACAAAGTTGACGGTTGAAATTTTTGTTTTCTACCACCGGCAGGCGCTCTGGCGCGTGCTGCCTGGCGCTGCCGCACGCGGCGATCCCAGCGCGGCAATGAGTGGTAATAAGCGTAAGTGCTTTGCAACAGGAACGCCCGCCTCAGGACAGCCGCAAATGAACGCCGCTCGAAAGAAAGGTGACGACCGCAAGCGCGAGGCTGCTGATCACGGCATAGCAAACACCCAGCAGCACCCCGCGAGCCAGTTGCGGCCACCAGCGTCCGCCATACACGCGCTTGAGTGCGACGATCAGGTAGGCGAGGATCACGAATGCCGACCAGGCCGCATAGGCGCTGACGCCAGGTATCAGGCACACCAGAAACACCGCAAAAATGAACGCATGCAGATGCACGGTGAAGAGCAGATGCATGCCGTAGTGCTGGCGCCTGCGCCGATAGACCAGCGCGCACAGTGCCGCAAACACCGGCATCAGCACGAACACTGCATACGGCAGTCGATGCAACAGGTGCTCGCTGAATTCGGCAACCTTGTCGGGCTGGTCCAGCACGCTCATTACGCTGGAGGCGAAGCTCAGCAGTTGCTTGTCGTCCGGGTCGGACTCGGAGGCAGCGAGGGCGCTGAGCGCCTGAGTAGGATGCGCCGCTGGCTGATTGTCGATGTACACGAGATGAGGGTGGGTCATCGCGCCGGACCAGCTCAGCAGCAGAAAAAACAGAAAGCTGAAGGTGACGTAAAGCGGCAGCGGCAGCACGTAGCGCCGCCGCCGGCCTTCGAGATACTCGAGCGTGAGTTGCCCCGGTTTGAGCAGCAACAGTTTGACGGTGGGCAGCAGCTTGCCTTCCGCGGCGACGTAGTGATGCAGATACTGGTGCGCGAATTCGCGCAAGGTGGGCATTTCGTGGACCGTCTCCTGGCCGCATTGCGCACAGAACGGCCCATGGACAGGGGCATCGCAGTTAGGGCATGTGGCGGGCAGTTCGTGTGCTGCGTCTTGAGTGTGCGACATGCGGGTGCCTGGGCCTGGAGTCGTAACAGGCCGCATTCTGACCGCGGGGTCGGGAGGCGTCAACAGGACAGAAATCTACGGCAGACGCGGCGCCACTCACTGCGCATTAACTGCGCGTGAGCGCCTGGAACAGCATGCGCACGTCGAAGGGCTTTTCGCAGCGTGGATAGTGCAGGTAGCCGGGATCGAGCGCGTCGGCGCCATAGCCGGTGGTAAAGACGAAGCGCACCTCACGCCCGGCGAGCCTGCAACTCACCGCTTTGTCCCATGGTTGTCTCCCGAGCTTCAATTGAGATTGGTGCGCCGCTGCGGCGTGAACGGCATGGCGATCCGGCACGAGACGCCATCTTCGCGAAAGATGAGTTCGGAGTTCGCGTACAGCGAAAAAGGCAGCGCCTGTTCGATCAGTTGGCGCCCGTAGCCGCCCCTGTTCGACGCCAAGCATCACGTCCGACGGCAGCACGTAGACATGGTCCTTTTGCGCTGGCTCTCTAATCTATTCTATTGGTGAGCATCCCCCGTGCCCGGGAGCTCGATGCATGCCCCATCCCCGATCAGGCCGTTGCCGCCGCAAGCGGCTTGCCGATCGAGAGGTAATGCAGCAGCGCGATAACAGGAAACACGCTCGCGACAATGGCGATCAAAGTCCAGCCTCCGTGCTCATACAGGCTGCTCGCCAGCGCCGAACCGAGCGCGCCGCCAATAAAGATGCTCGTCATATACAGCGCATTCAGACGGTTGCGGCTCGCGGCGTGGAGCGCGTAAATCTCACGCTGGCCGAGCACCATGTTCATCTGCACGGCGAAGTCGAGCACGATGGCCGTGACGACGAGGCCACCCACGCCCCAGCCCGGATGAATCAGGCCAGGCATAAAGGCGAGCGCTGCAATCATTAGCGCGATCAGCGTCGCGCGCACCGAGTGGCCAGCATCGGCGAGCCGTCCCGACAGCGGCGCGGAGGTTGCACCCACCGCGCCCACGAGGGCGAACAGCGCGATGGCGTTCTGCGACAGTCCGCAGTGCCGTGTCAGTTCGATCGGCACCGCGGTCCAGAAGAGACTAAAGGTGGCGAACATCAGGCCCTGGTACAGCGCACGATGACGCAGCACCGGCAACGTGACGACCAGCTCGCCGAGCGAATGGATCAGCTGAAAGTAGTTGGCCTGATGCGACGGTTGACGGCGCGGAATGGTCAGCGCGAGCACGGTCGTGACGATCGCCATCAGCACCGCTGCCGAACCGAACACGGCGCGCCAGCCGAAGTGCCCGGCCACCACGCTCGAAATCGGCCGCGACAACAGGATGCCAAGCAGCAGACCGCTCATGATGTTGCCGACCACACGCCCGCGTGATTCATCAGGCGCGAGATGCGCGGCGAGCGGTATCAGTATCTGCACGGCAACCGAGCTGAAGCCGACCAGAAGCGAAACCGCCAGAAACGCGCTCGGCTGGCGTGTCACCGCTGCCAGCGCGAGACTGACGATCGAGACGAGCGCCGTGGTGATCATCAGCTTGCGGTTTTCCAGCAGGTCGCCGAGCGGGACCAGAAAGAACAGGCCGAAGGCGTAGCCGATCTGCGTCAACGAGACGATCAGGCTCGCCGTGCCGCCCGTCATGTGAATGTCCGGCGCGATCAGCTCGGTGATCGGCTGCGCATAGTAGAGGTTGGCGACGATCGCGCCGCAACAGAATGCGAACAGCGCGGTCAGGCCGCGAGTGAGCTGGACGGCGCCGCCGTTCGAGGCGGCGGCAGGTGCGTTGGACGGCATGGTGAATCCCTGGAATAAGTACGCATAGGATATCCGTTGCGATTGTTGAGTAGAATAGCCTCAGTCAGCAAATCCGCGTTGCGTGCAGCGCAACGCCCGCACCGCGTGAGATCGCCGCTAGCGCGCGGCGACGCAGTCACCCAGGAGGTCGATCAGTGGACAAGCTGCTTGCCTTGAATACCCTACTGGAAGTCGCGGAGGCCGGTGGCTTTTCCAAAGCGGCGCAGCGCCTCGGCGTCGCGACCTCGTCCGTGACCCGGCTGATGGACGCGCTCGAAGCCTCGCTCGGCACCGCCTTGCTGACTCGCACCACGCGGCGCGTCAGCCTGACCGACGCCGGCACGGCCTACGTCGAGCAGATCAGCAAGGTACTGGACGATCTGGCGGTCGCCGACGACAGCATCTTCGATAGCGGGGCGTCGCCGGTCGGCGTGTTGCGCATCTCCGTGCCGACCGCCTATAGCCGGCTGCAACTGGCCCCCCATCTGGCGAACTTCCTTGCCGACTATCCGCGCGTCGTGCTCGATGTGGTGGTCGGCGACTACTACGTGGATCTCGCCGCCGAGCGGATCGATGTCGCGGTTCGCATCGGCTTGCCGTCACGTGATGAGAATCTGGTGATCAAGAAGCTCGCCGACAACGCGCGCTTTGTGGTCGCGAGTCACGCGTATTTCGAGCGCTGCGGCATGCCGTCCGAACCCCAGGCGCTTGCCGCCCATGAGTGCCTGCGCTTCGGATATGGGGGAACACATCGGCCGGCGCGTCAGGTATGGACATTCCGCCAGGGCGAGACGGAGCAGCGCGTCGAAGTAGGCGGCCACCTGATCGCCAATAACCCGGACATTCTGCTTGATGCAGTCTTGGCGGGCCGCGGCATCGCCTTGTTGCCGGAATGGCTGGTGGCCTCGGAGATCCGCGCGGGTCGCCTGCTGCGCCTCTTTGCCAACACCGAGGTCAACCCGCATGCCGGCCAATCGGTGGTCTATGCGGCCTACCTGCCCAATCGTCGTCATTCGAGCAAGGTGCGCACCTTCGTGCAGTTTTTGCAGGAACGCGTTCAACCGCTCCCGGAGGCGTGACCCGAAGCGTGCCGCTTGTCTCATCAGTCCACGCGGCTTGCCTCAGTGCATGGCCGCCCGCATCAGCAAGCGGAACGGCAGCGCGAGCAGCATCGCGCCCGCCACACCCACGCACCACAGGGCGACGAACCAGAACACGCATCTGAGCCGCCCGTGAGCGGGCGGATTCGCCGCTTCAGGTTGGGTAGACGCCACGGGTGGATTGCGCGGTGTCGAGAGCCAGGAGAGTCGCATTGCAACGCACCTCGTCGAGCTTAGTGGTACTTCGCACCAGGTGCGGACTTGCCGCGGAACACGTGGTATCCGAGCGTCGTGTAGATGATGATCACCGGCAGGATGATCACCGCGCCCACCAGCGTGAAGAGCTGGCTCGAGCGCGGCGCAGCTGCATCCTGGAGCGTGAGCACGTTGGGTATCGCATACGGCCAGATGCTGACGAGCAGGCCGATATAGCCGAGCAGGATCAACAGCAGCGCCAGCAGAAACGGCGTGTTGTCGTGACCGCGTCTCAACGCGCGGAACATGAACAACGCGGTAATCACGACGAGAAAGGGCACCGGCAGCAAGCGGTAAAGCAAACCCGAATCGAACCAGCGCTGCGCGATGGTCGCGTCGGTCAGCGGCGTCCAGATCGAGACGACCACCATAAACGCCAGCAGCACGAGGGTGAGCGGACGCACCACCTGGTGCAGTCGGTGCTGCAGATCACCCTCTGTTTTCATGATCAGCCAGCAGGCACCCAGCAGCGAGTAGGTGGCCATCAGACCGAAACCGGTGAGCAAACTGAACGGCGTGAGCCAGAAGAACGAAGGTCCGGCGAACACGCCGTTGGTCACCGGAATGCCCTGCAGATAGGCGCCCAGAATGACGCCCTGAAAGAACGATGCGCCGGCCGATCCGGCGACGAAGGCGAGATTCCAGAGGTTCTTGGTGCGCGTCGCTTTCTCGCGAATCTCGAAGGAGACGCCGCGAAAAATCAGGCACACGAGCATGGTGACGATCGGCAGATACAGCGCCGAGAGCACAATCGAATACACCTCGGGAAACGCCGCGAACAGCGCGGCGCCGCCGAGCACCAGCCAGGTTTCGTTGCCGTCCCAGACCGGCGCGATCGTGCTGATCATCAGGTCCCGCTCGCCGTCGTCCGGAAAGAACGGAAAGATCAGACCGATGCCGAGATCAAAGCCATCGAGGGCGACATACATGAAGAGCCCGAGAGCGATGATCGCGGCCCAGATAGTCGTCACGTCCATGCTGTGCTCCGCTTCAGATAAATGGGTGCTGCTCTTTGCCGCCGGTTGCCGCTCGTTGCATCCGTGGACGCGTCACTCGACCGCGGCGAGCGGACGGCGGCCACTGCTGTTTGCATCGGTACCTGGCACCGGCCGTGGCGCGCCATCGTCGTAGGGCGGCCCGAGTCGCAGCAGCTTGAAGATGTAGAAAATGCCCGTGCAAAACACCAGAAAGTAGACGATCACAAAGATCATCAGCGACACGCTCACGTCCTGTTGGGTCACGGGCGACACCGCTTGCGCCGTACGCAACACGCCGTACACCACCCACGGTTGGCGGCCCATTTCGGTCGTGATCCAGCCGGCGATCAGCGTGATGAAGCCGGCCGGCCCCATCGCCAGCATGCAGCGCTGGAACAGCCGGCTTTCGTAGATCCGGCCACCACGCCGCAGAATGAGACCGATCACCGCCAGCAGGATCATCAACATGCCGAGGCCGGCCATGATGCGGAAGGTCCAGAAGATGACCGACGAATTCGGCCGGTCTTCCGCGGGAAACTCCTTGAGGCCGCGAATCTCGCCGTCCCATGAGTGCGTCAGGATGAGGCTGCCCAGATGTGGAATCTGGATCGCGTAGCGGGTCTCTTCGGCCTGCATATCCGGAAAGCCGATCAGATTGAGTGCCGTGCCGCCGTGTTCCGTTTCCCACAGGCCCTCGATGGCGGCAATCTTCGCAGGTTGGTATTTACGCGTGTTCAGGCCGTGCTGGTCACCCACCAGCGCCTGGATCGGCGCCAGCACCAGCAACAGCCACAGAGCCATCGAAAACATGGTCTTGACTGCCGGATCGCGCCGCCCACGCAGCAAATGCCATGCCCCGGCTGCCGCGACGAGCAGCGCGCCGACAATGAAGGCGGCCATCGCCATGTGCGCGAGCCGGTACGGAAACGAGGGATTGAAGATGATCTTGAACCAGTCGAGCGGAACCACGTGGCCGTTCTCGACCGTGAAGCCCTGCGGCGTCTGCATCCAGCTATTCGAGGCGAGAATCCAGAAGGTCGAGATCAGTGTGCCGATGGCCACCAGCAGGGTGGCGCCGAAGTGGGCGCTGCGCCCCACACGATCCCAGCCGAACAGCATGATGCCGAGGAAGCCCGCTTCGAGAAAGAAGGCTGTCATCACTTCGTAAGTGAGCAACGGACCCGTAATCGGGCCCGCGAATTTCGCAAAGCCCGCCCAGTTCGTGCCGAATTGATAGGCCATGACGACGCCCGACACCACCCCCATGCCGAAGCCGATCGCGAAGACTTTCGACCAGAACAGGCACAGTTCCTTGTAGTGCAGTTTGCCGGTTTTCAACCATGCCGCTTCGAGCACCGCGATGAAGCTGGCAAGGCCGATGCTCATCGCGGGGAAAATGATGTGAAACGATACCGTGAAAGCAAACTGCAGTCGCGAAAGATCCAGCGCGCTGAGGTTCATCATTGCGGGTTCCCGAAGACGAGGGCTAGTTGGTGGAGCGAGGCCGGACGCACCTTGGCAACATACACTTTTTTTCGAAGCGGTGCCCTTAACCTGCGTTCACTCACTGTAGGTGATGTGCGATGAGCAGTGAGGTTGGCCGTTATGAATTTCCCTGAACGAGGCGGGAGCGCACGAAGCCGACGTGCTCACGCAATACGTAAAAAGCATCCGCATAAGCCAGCGGCATGCGCAAGCCATTGAGCGACTCTTCGATCTGATCCAGTTCCTGGAACAGCGCCTCGCGTTCCTCCTGTGAAGGGTCCTTCAAGGCTTCCCGTTCAATCGCGATCAGCGAGCCGTAATAGCGATAGATGCGCGACCTGACGCGCCAGCGATACAGGGCAGGAATCAGACGCAAGGCCGGAAACAACAGCACCGCGACCGGCAGCAGAAGGACCAGCGTGCGGTCACCGACGCTCGCCAGCCAGAATGGCAGGTTACGGTAGAGAAAGCTTTTGCCGGTCTTGTAGTAGCGCTGCGCGTCTTCACTGATCGGGTATTCATGCTCAACTGCATTGGGGAATTGTCCCGCGTGTTGCAGGAGGCCGGGCATGCCATGAATCTCCTGGGCGGCTTCGATCAGCAGATCGGAGATGGCGGGGTGCAAATTGGTGCGGGCAACGATTTCCACGGTCGGGCTGATCAGATGGACGGTATCGGCGGGTATCCTGTGCCGCAGGTCGAGCACGCCGGGCGGCAGGTCGATTTCGTCCAGATACGGAAAGAGACGCGTATAGGCGCCGGCTTCCTCGAAGTCCATCACCGAGATGCCGGGTACGCGCAAGAGCCGCTGCATCAAGGCGCGTGTAGCCGAATCGCCGTTCAGGATGGCCGCATCCACTTCGCCGGAGACCAGTTTGGTCGCGGCCTGCAGCCCGTCGTCGGGCAAGAGCGGCGTGTCGCCGCCCGGTTCGATGCCGTTTGCGTCCAGCAGTTTGAGCGCCAGCTCGCGGGTGCCGCTGCCCTCGCGGCCAATGGCGATGCGTTTACCTTCGAGTTGCGCGAGACGAGTGATGCCGGCGCCGCGATAGAACACCACCACGGGGTCATAGAAGACGCTGCCGAGCGACATCAATGAAGATGCGGCGAGGCCATCGGCGACGCCGCCTTGCACCAGCGCGATATCCACATGCTGTTTGGGGTCCAGCAGGCGCTGCAGGTTCTGCAGCGAACCGTCCGATTCCAGCACCTTCAACGTGACGCCGTTGCGAGCGAGAATCTTTTTGTACTCCTTGGCAGCGAGCAGAAACGAGCTGTCGCGCGGGCCGGCGCTCATGACGATCGTATGCGGCGGCGCCGGATCCACCAGCCAGATTACCAGCGTGATGACGACCACCACGAAGATCGCAATCGGCGCGAACGTCAAGGTCAGATCGCGCAGATCGGCATGGGAATGCTCGCCAGGAAAGTTCGGAGGGCGCGGGCGATGATGTCTCATGGGTGCTCGGTTCGGGTGGCGGGGCATGTCTTGTCGGACGCGTAACGCATGTCTCCGCGTATAGCGTAGCAGCAATGGCTATCGTCAGATGTTTGACGTGAGGCGAGTGTTGTTAATCAGGATCGCTTAGCAACATTCAGAAGGAATCGATTCCCGCACCTTGTTCGGGTCGCGCCGCTGGAACGATATCAAGCGAATGGCGCCGCGATCGACACACGAGGGAGTCTTCGAAATTCGGAGGTGGCAACCGCCCAGCCGTGCGACGGCTGTCGCGACGGCGAGCGGTGCGGGCGTGTCGGTCTGGATCGGCGCGGGGTCATCTGCCTCGCGCCGTGGTGTGGGTGCACGCTCCGCGCTACGTGAAAACCCTTGGCGTAACTGCCTTGCCGGCAGCGTCTCCTTGAGCTCAGTCCGCTATCCGCTTGTCCGCAAGCGCATACTGACAGTCGGCCAGCACCTGCGTCACGAGCCGCGCCTGGAAATTGAGGTCGTCCGTATCGAGGATTTCTTCGACGGCGTCGCGCGCCCACTCCGCTTCGACAAAGCGCGCATGCCGTCCGGCAATCTCCAGCGCGAGGGCGGAGAGCTTGGCGACGCTCAGCCAGTCAGCTTCCCGTAAGTGCCGGTCAAGCCATTTGTGAGCCGCTTGCACGTGAAAGGCCGGTTCCGGCCAGGTCTCATTGAGGTAATAGGCACCGAGGCTCCCGCAGGTGAGCCAGCAAAGCAATTCCACGCGGTCGCGTGGGCTCAGATGAAGGCGTACATCACTCATGGCGATACTCGCTACGATGAGTTGCGTTCGGTTCCCGACGGTGCGTGAACCGTCCTATGCTGCAACCCAACGATAGCACGCGCCGCCCCGAATCTGGAACACCTTGTGCTAGCAGGGGCGGCGCGCCGCACACAGCCGCCACAACGAGGGCGCCCGGCGCGCTCAGAAATTGTATTGCAGATAGATCTCGCTGAAGTTGGCGCCGGGATTGGGATGGTCAATCCCGCCATTCGACAGATGCTGGAAGCGGAAGCCGGCCTGATACTGCTGATGATCGCCGAGCTGGGCGCCGACGCCGAGCATATCGGCAAACTGGAAGGACGATGAGAAGGTACGGTCGTCGGTCTCCCTCACATGCGAGAGGAGGCGCACACCCACACCGCCTTCGATGTACGGGCGGATCCACCCCGAGCTCTTGATGAAGCGGAACACCGGCGTCACGCCGAATTCCCAGATGTTCGGATGAGAGGCGTTGCTCTCCCGAATGTCCCAGTAGGCAGCGTGCGCCTCGCCCACAACCGTAAAGTGATAGCCGCCGATTTCCCACCAGGTTAAACCTGGGTCCCAGACAAAGCCGAGATCGGCCTTTTTAATATCATGATCAGCGACACCGCCGGCAATTTGCACCCCAAACTGATCGGCACTAGCCGCAGCTGAACCGAGCGTTAGCGCGCAAAACAGCAGGGCGCGGGCAAATTTACCTTGCACAGACGTTTTGTTTGATCGCATGGGCATTTCCGACCACTTGAGTGACTTGTTTATTTGAGGAAGCTTTTTTCTTAAGACACACGTGCAAGCGCCGTATCGGGTCGCGCTGCAACGATTGCACGCCTTGCAACCGTACAAGCCCTTGCTCGCACTAGCTGTGCAGCGGGACACACATGGAACGGCTTTGGTGTTTGAACGACGAGAGGGATTTTAGAGCGATACAGGCGCGCGGAATGTTGGCCTGAAGGCAAATGAGTTTGTTTGGTTCCGCAACGATCAGGATGGCGCTGTCTCGAGGGTCCATTCGCATATTTGTCAGAGAATTGAATTCAATGCGGAGGCAAACGCGGCCTCGAGATGGGATGGCATAAATCGCCTTCCGCACCTTCAGGCACTACGTTGCCCTTATGGTTTTGCGATTTGTTTGCAGTCTATCCGACCTGCGAAGATCGTGCAGTGTAAGCGTCGATTATTGGGCCGATTACTGGACCGATGCTGCACGCGCCTGACCCAGTTTGATCGCAGGGACGATCATCACCGAGACGACGGAAAAGAACGAGATGACCAGAATGGATGCGAACGTCAGGTGCAGCGATTGATGCAGGGCGAGCCGCACGGCCGCGCCGCTCGCGCTATTGCCCGGCGCCGCGTCCAGAATCTGCCGTAGCTGGTCCGCGGTTACCGCAGCGATTCCCGAGGAATGAGCGAGACCGTAGTTCAGCACCGCGCCGAACATGGCCGCGCCCAACGTGCTGCCCAGATTGCGCGAGAACAGATTGGATGCGGTGGCGCTGCCGCGCTCGGACGGCTTGACGATTTCCTGAATCAGGATCAGCGAGCTGACGCTGACGATCCCCATACCGAAGCCCATCACCAGGGAACCGACACCCGCAAGGACCGGGCTGCTTTCCGGCGACAGCATGGCGAAGAACACGGCGCCAATCGGCAGGAACACGCTGCCGCCAATCAGCGTGCGGCGCAGTCCGAGCAGATGGAAGGAGCGGGCGGCGAGGGTCGCGCCGCTCGGCCAGCCGACCATCATCATCGTCAACGCGAGGCCGGCCACCACCGGCGAGCGGCCTAGCACGCCCTGGACATACATGGGCAGAAAACTGGTCAAGCCCATCAGCGCCATGCCCGACAGCACGGTAGCGACGTTGCACGCGGCGATCGGCCGGTGGCCCCACAGCGCGAACGAAATCATTGGATCGGCGGCGCGTCGCTCCTGCAGCACGAACAGGATGCCGCAGGCCACGAACAGCGCGAATTCGAACGCGACGAGCGCGTTGCTCGATGTGCCGACGTCGGTGAGTCCCATCATGAGTGCGCCGATCGATACCGTGAAGAGGGTCGCGCCGGCGATATCGATGGACGGGCGTTCGCGCTTTTCGTGTTCGTGCAGAAACGCAATGAAGCCGGCCGCCGAGGCGAGGCCGATGGGAATGTTGATCCAGAAGATCCACGCCCACGACAGGTCGCGGATCAGGAGGCCGCCCGCCATCGGGCCGACCACGGCGGCGATGGCCCACACGCTCGCGAGGTAGCCCTGGATTTTGCCGCGTTCGCGCGCGGGGTACAGGTCGCCGACGATGGTCAACGTGACCGGCTGGATGGCGCCGGCGCCGACCCCCTGGATCAGGCGGAATACGATCATCGCCGGCATGGACCAGGCGAAGCCGGCGAGCACCGAACCCACCAGAAAGATGGCGATGCCGATCAGGACGATGGGCTTGCGGCCATACAGGTCCGCGAGCTTGCCGAACACGACGGTCATCGCGGTCTGCGCAAGCAGAAAGGAGGAGAAGACCCAACTGTAGAGACGCAGGCCGCCGAGTTGCGTCACGATCTGCGGCATGGCGGTGGACACGATGGTGGCTTCAATGGCGACCATCGCCATCGATGCCATGACCGCTGCGATTACGAGGGGTCGAACTGTCTTGGGGTGCTGTGACATGCCGTCTATATAGAAGGAGAGAGGCCGTGCGGTTTCTGAAGGCCGCTCGAACGCGTAGCAGGGGACGATGTGGGCAGCGGTGTCAGCTTTCTGCAAGGCGCGCACCGTGGCGGCGGGCTCGATCACGACTGGCACGCTACACAGCGTTTGCTTAAGCGCGAGTACGGATGTTACCGCGTCATCGAGTCCGCTGCTTGCCCGCCGACAAGCGATCTCTGTCGTAAGCGCGGTGCAATATCATGGTGCGACGCACCACAACGTTGCACCAACTCAATTCATGTCGCGCCGGGAAGGCGCCTGGCGATTTAACGGACGGGTGGCCACGGCGCTGTACAACGGCCTCTTTTTCCGGCTATATATCCTCGTTCGAAACCCCTTGCCGTCAAGGCGCTCAGCCTTATCAGGCGGAACTTCGCGTAGCTGTTTCAGCTCGGGCCTGCGGTGGTCATTGTGCCGCTGAAACATCCTCCCGCCGTGCCATGGCATACCTATTGCATTGCAACGCACCGAGGCCAACGGCGGCCTCAACGTATTGAAACTTGAAGGGCCGCTCATCTGAAGCTTGAAGCGACCCGCAGGGACAACGGCGTCCCGAGTACCCAGAAGCCCATCGAGCAATCGATGCGCGCGCTGGGCGCTCGGGACGCTTTTTTTTGCGCTTCGTTTAGCGCGTCACGTCTCGCTGCGACTCCCGCAGGGGGCTGCGCGGCGAATGGATCAACGGTGCAGGGTGAGCCACGTTCACGATGAAAGAGCAGACCAATTCAAGCCCCAACGCCGTCTCCGGACCGGTCATCGGCGAGCTTATCAACCTGTCGGGCCGGCAGCGCATGCTCTCGCAACGCATCGTGCTGCATGCGTTGCTTGCGTCGCTCGGCGACAGTGCGGCACTCACTGTGCTGAAGACATGCCTCGCCACCTTCGCACAAGCGCATGCCGAACTGGTGCACGGTAACGAGCGCTTGCCAGGCGTGTTTTCCGGAGCGCTGCGTGAGGTCTATTTCGGCAGCGGCCGGGCCGACGAGCGCATCCAGCAGTTCGTCGCGCTCGCCGAACGCGCCGTGTCGAGCATCGAAGCGCGCGGTGACGATCAGCAGTCCCAGGTCGATGCGCTGGTGACCCAGGCCACTCCGCTGCTCGAATTGCTGCAGGAGATCACGCTTGCGTATCAGCACGAGATGCGCGGCATCGAGGCCGCCGCGAACAAACGGCAGGTCGATATCGCCGAGCGGCTTAGCAACATCTCGATGCAGGCCAATATCGTCGCGCTCAATGCACGTATTTCGGCCGCACGCGCCGGCAAATTCGGCCGCGAATTCGCGGTGATCACGACTGTGCTCGCCGACATCATCAAGGAGATGGACGAACTGATCCAAAGCGTCGTCGACACGCGCGGCGCGGGCGGGACCGCAGCGCGCCGTGGCGTGCCATCCCAAGGTTGGCACGCCCGTGCCGATCGCGCTCTTCAATAGCCTTCACCCTGCGAGAGAGACCCATGAAACATCTATTGAATTCGCTGACAAGCGGCAACTGGCGTGCGTTGTTAGCGTGCTTTCTATACTTCGATACCGGGTTCACCGTGTGGGTGATGTTCGGCCCGCTCGCCCCGTTCATTCACAAGGACATCGCGATGTCGCCCGCGGAACTGGGCTTCCTCGTCGCGGTGCCGGTGCTCGGCGCGGCCATCCTGCGCGTGACGCTCGGCAATCTGTACCAGGCTTACGACGGTCGACGCATCGCCTTGGTCGGCGTGGCGCTGTCGGCACTACCGTCAGTTGTCCTGCTGTTGTCGCCGACGCCGCCGTCCTATGTGATGCTGCTGGTGCTGGGCGTGTTCCTCGGCGTGGGTGGCGCAAGCTTTGCCGTGGCCTTGCCGATGGCCGGCAGCAACTATCCGCCGAAAGTACAAGGGCTCGTGCTTGGCCTCGCCGCTGCCGGCAACATTGGTGCGGTGCTCGACGGCTTCCTGTTCCCGAGTATTGCCGACCAGTTCGGTTGGGCCAAAGCCGCGGGCGCGGCGCTGCCGTTGCTGGCATTGGCAGCCGTCGCACTGTTCTTGTGGGCGAAGGATCTCGGACCCAAATCCGGCAGCGCGCCGCGCGCTCTGCGCAGCTTCTGCATTACGTTGGTCGGACTGATCGTGCTGGTGCTGGCGGTGCATGCGGGTGTGTTCGGCGGCGGCAAAACGGGTGTGCTGCTGTTGCCTGTGCTGGGTGCGCTGCTCGCCATCGCGGTGCTGCCGAAGCACTACCGCGGCGTGCTGGCGGAAAGCGATACGTGGGTAGTGATGCTCGTCTATAGCATCACGTTCGGCGGCTTTGTCGGCATGTCGTCGTATGTGACCACGTTGCTGGTGTCGCTGTACCAGTTGCCCAAGCTCGAAGCGGGGCTGTTCATGTCGCTGCTGGCGTTCACCGGCGCCTTGGTGCGTCCGGTCGGCGGCTTGATAGCCGATCGCATTTCCGGCGTGCGCGCGCTGGTGCTGCTGCTTGCCGGCATTTCGCTGTGTGACTTCGCGTTCGCCGCATGGATGCCGCCACTGCCGGCCGGCATTGCGCTGCTGGTCGCCACTTATCTGTGCTTCGGACTCGGCAATGGCGCTACGTTCCAGCTCGTGCCGCAACGCTGGAAAGGCAAGACCGGTTTGATGTCGGGGATCATCGGTGCGGCTGGCGGCATCGGCGGATTCTATCTGCCCGTCATCATGGGCATGGCCAAGGAAAGCACGGGCAGTTATCAGATGGGCTTCGCCACGTTTGGTGTGATATCGGCGCTCGCTTTTGCGCTGGTGGCGCTGCATCGTGCGCGCTGGATGAAATGGGCGCTGCCGGCGGAGAGTCTGGTTGTGGCGAGCCCGATGTCGGCTGGGGGTGTGCGGGTGGATAGCGGGGCGTGATGTCTAAGCCAAGTACGCAGACGGCATCGCGGTGAAAAAGGCCCGCGTCGGATGACGCGGGCCTAAGTCGTTAACGAAGCGGATGTAGTGCCGCTGCGCGAATCTTCAACTCATGCGTAACGACGCTCGTGTTCAGAAACGGCAGCCGACACATCGTGCAGGAGCGGGCCAACTGCCTGTTCCCCACTCATTACTGCCTCGCCGATGGCATTGCCAACCAGAATGACCGCAGGACTGCCGAGGCCCGCCTCACGCGCAGTGGCGGCGATCGTCGCGAGCGTCGCCAGCACGCTGCGCTCATCGGACGTGCCGGCGGACTGCACCACCGCAGCAGGCGTGCCAGCGGGCAGCGCCTCCAGCAGCGCAGCGCAAATGCCGTCGATGCGGCTCATGCCCATATAGATAGCGAGGGTCGTCCCCGTAGCCGCGAGCGCTGCCCAGTTGGGCTCGCTGTGATCACGCAGGTGCGCGGTGATGAACGTCACCCCCTGGCAGTGGTCGCGATGCGTGAGCGAGATGCCAAGGCCTGCCGCCGCCGCGAAGCCCGATGAAATGCCGTTGACGATCTCGAACGGAATCTGGGCGCGCCGCAACTCCGCCAACTCTTCGCCCGCACGGCCGAACAGCAGGGCTTCGCCGCCTTTAACCCGCACCACGTGCCGCCCCGCGCGTGCGTAGCGCAGGATCAGCCGCTGAATGAATGCTTGCGGTGTCGACTTGCAGCCGCCGCGCTTGCCGACCCGGATGACGCGCGCCTGCGGCGCCAGCGTCACGATCTCGGGGTTGACGAGGTCGTCGAGCAGCACGATGTCCGCGCTCGCCAGCAGCCTCGCGGCCCGGAGGGTGAGCAGATCGAGCTCGCCTGGGCCCGCACTGAGTAAGGTGACCTTGCCGGTTGTCATGATGATTGTGTCCTTGATCAGCTTTGCAGCTGTTGCAGTGTTCAGGACGTGCGCTTCGCCAAATGCAAACGGCGTCCGCTCGTCGTGTTGAACGAGGGGACGCCGTTGTCCTGAACTTGCCTATTAGCGCACCACGTGAGCTTCAAAGGCCCCGGGTCGCTTGATTCCGTGCGCCGACATCGTTGCCGCGCATTCTATCAAAGGCAATATCCAGGCCAGACGGCGGCTGCGCACGTTGCGCCCTGCGACGATGCCGTCAATCGCAGGCGAAACCGGCAACGTACACGAAACGCGTTGCACGGATGAAGTGCTGCACCGCACCACAGTTGTGCCGAACCGCATCAAAATGCATCGCCGCGCAGCGCGCACCGCCATGCGCTGAAATTGGTGGGACGCCCACCGCTAGGGCCGCTGCGCCGGAGTTCGCCGCATGGCATGGCTCTTGCGTAATTCTGCGCGGCGGATCAACGATGATCCGGCCAGCATTGCAGCAAAAGTCACTCCTTGATCACGGGCTTTTGGACAACGGCGTCCCCCGAATTCAGTCGCTTTGACGACTGGATCCGCGGGACGCTTTTTTATTTGCCGGACGAAAATCATGTCGCGAATCGAGCTGGAAATGGAAGAAACCCCTGTCATGAACGTGGTGGTGATCGGTCACGGGATGGTGGGTCACAAGCTCCTCGAATGCCTTGTCGACGAGGCGAAATCGGCGCTGCACATCACCGTGCTGTGCGAAGAGCCGCGTCCCGCTTACGACCGCGTGCATCTGTCCGAATTCTTTTCCGGTAAGTCCGCCGACGACCTGTCGCTCGTGAAGCCCGGCTTTTTCGAGCGCGAGAACGTGCTGCTCAAGCTCAACGCGAAGGCACTGTCGATCGATCGCGTGGCACGCACGGTGCGCATCTCGACCGGTGAGACGCTCTCCTACGACAAGCTGGTGCTCGCCACCGGCTCGTCGCCATTCGTGCCGCCGATCGCAGGCAACGATCGTCAGGACTGTTTCGTCTACCGCACGATTGAAGACCTCGAGGCGATGCAGGCCGGCGGCGCGCGGGCGAAGACCGGCGTGGTGGTGGGCGGCGGGCTGCTTGGGCTCGAGTGCGCGAAGGCGCTGCGCGACATGGGACTGGCGGCACATGTCGTGGAGTTTGCGCCGCGCCTGATGGCGGTGCAGGTCGACGAAGGCGGCGGGCGCGTTCTGCGCAGCAAAATCGAAGAACTGGGCGTGCAGGTCCACATCGGCAAACAGACGCTCGAAATCGTCGACGGCGAGGCGGGCACGCACCGCATGCAGTTCGCCGACGGCACGCATCTCGACACCGACATGATCGTGTTTTCCGCGGGCATCCGTCCGCGTGACGAAATTGCGCGTGCCTGTGGTCTCGAACTGGGCCCGCGTGGCGGTGTTGCGATCGACGATACCTGCCGCACGAGCGACCCCGACATCTACGCAATCGGCGAATGCGCCGCGTGGAACGGCATGGTGTATGGACTCGTCGCGCCGGGCTACGAGATGGCGCGGATCACGGCCAAGCAATTGCTCGGCGACGAGGCGGGTTTTGCCGGCGCGGACATGAGCACCAAGCTCAAGCTGATGGGTGTGGATGTGGCGAGCATCGGCGATGCGCACGGCAAGACGCCGGGCAGCCGCTCGTACCAGTTCAGCGACGAGCGCAAGCAGGTCTACAAGAAGCTGGTGGTCTCCGAGTGCGGCAAGCAGTTGCTCGGCGCGGTAATGGTGGGCGACGCCACGGAGTACGGGACGCTGCTGCAGATGATGCTGAACCGCATCGAACTGCCTGAAGCGCCGGAGTTCCTGATTCTGCCGTCAAGCGACGGTCAGGCCAAACCAGGACTCGGCGTCGATGCACTGCCCGAGAGCGCGCAAATCTGCTCGTGCAACGACGTCTCCAAGGGCGACATCTGCGCGGCGGTGGGCGCGGGCGCGACCAGCATCGGGGCGCTGAAGACGGCAACCTGCGCCGGCACCTCGTGCGGCGGCTGCGTGCCGCTCGTCACCCAGGTGATGAAGGCCCAAATGAAGAAGCAGGGCATGGCGGTCAACAACCACGTCTGCGAACACTTCCCGTACTCGCGCCAGGAACTGCATCACATCGTGCGCGTGGAGGGCATCAAGACCTTTGGCGCGCTGCTCGAAAAGCATGGCCATGGACTCGGCTGCGACATCTGCAAACCGACCGTCGCCAATATCCTCGCCTCGTGCTGGAACGAGTTCGTCCTGAAGAAGGACCACGCCAGCCTGCAGGACTCGAACGACTACTACCTCGCCAACATCCAGCGCGACGGCACCTATTCGGTGGTGCCGCGCATGCCCGGCGGCGAGGTGACCCCGGAAGGGCTTATCGCCGTCGGCCAGGTCGCAAAGAAATACGGCCTCTATACGAAGATCACTGGCGGCCAGCGTGTCGATCTGTTCGGCGCGCGCGTCGACCAGTTACCGCTGATCTGGGAAGAACTGATTGCGGCCGGCTTCGAATCGGGCCACGCCTACGGCAAGTCGCTGCGCACGGTGAAGTCGTGTGTGGGCTCGACGTGGTGCCGTTATGGCGTGGGCGACTCGGTGGGGCTCGCTGTCGCGATGGAAAACCGCTACAAGGGCCTGCGCTCGCCGCACAAGATCAAGTTCGGCGTCTCCGGATGCACCCGCGAATGCGCCGAAGCACAGGGCAAGGACGTCGGCATCATCGCCACGGAAAAGGGCTGGAATCTCTACGTGTGCGGCAACGGCGGCATGAAGCCGCGCCACGCTGAACTGCTCGCGGCGGATCTGGATCGAGAGACGCTGGTGCGCTATATCGACCGCTTCCTGATGTTCTATGTTCGTACTGCCGACCGTCTGCAACGCACCAGCGTATGGCGCGACAACCTCGAAGGTGGGCTCGACTACCTGATCGACGTCGTCGTGCACGACAAGCTGGGACTTGCCGCGGAACTGGAAGCAGAGATGCTGAACGTGGTCAATACCTACGAGTGCGAGTGGAAGAAGGCTGTGACCGACCCGGAGACCCGCAAGCGCTTCCGCCATTTCGTCAACAGCGACAAGGTCGACGAAAACGTGACCTTCGTCGAGGAGCGTGGGCAGATTCGTCCCGCGATGCCGGCCGAACGCGAGGCCGCGAAGCCGTTCCCGATTCCGGTGGTCGTTGAGACCGTTTGAAGTCACGATCCGCAGCCACTGTCACTCACTTCCAGGAACCCATCATGAGTCACGATCGAAATCCGCTTAACTGGGTGTCAATTTGCGCGCTCGATGACATCGTGCCGAACACCGGCGTTTGCGCGCTCGTCGAAGGCAAGCAGGTGGCCGTGTTCAATGTCGCGCAAGGTGAGGGCAGCGTGTACGCGATCGACAATTACGACCCCTGCTCGCAGGCCGCGGTGCTGTCGCGTGGATTGATCGGCAGCCTCGGTGAACGCATCGTGGTGGCCTCGCCAATCTACAAGCAGCATTTCGATCTGCGCACCGGGGAGTGTCTTGAAGCGCCTGAGCATTCGGTCAGCGCGTTCGCGGCTCAGGTCAAAGACGGCCAGGTTTGGGTCGCGGTATAAGAAGGTCGTGCACGTGATGAGCAGCGCAAGCGTCAAGACGGTGTGCCCCTACTGCGGCGTTGGCTGCGGGATGGTCCTGCAGGTGGAGGACGGCCAGGTCGTCAAAATCTCCGGTGACAAGGAACACCCGGCCAACTTTGGAAGGCTCTGCACCAAGGGCTCGTCGGCCCACGTCGCGCTGCGCAAATCCGGACGCCTCGAGAACGCTTTCGAGCGCAGTGACCGCAATAGCGACCCGATTCCGCTGCCGCTCGACCAGGTAATCGCCGACACCGGTCGCCGCCTGCGCACGCTGCTCGACACGCATGGCCCCGACGCATTGTCGTTCTACGTGTCGGGCCAGATGTCGATTGAGGCCCAATACCTCGTCAACAAGCTCGCCAAGGGCTTCGTCGGCACCAACAATATCGAATCGAACTCGCGGCTGTGCATGGCGAGCGCCGGCAGTGGCTACAAGCTCTCGCTGGGTGCCGACGGCCCGCCGGGCTCATACCAGGATTTCGACAAGGCCGATCTGTTTTTCGTGATCGGCGCCAACATGGCGGACTGCCATCCGATCCTGTATCTGCGCATGATGGAGCGCGTCAAGGCCGGCGCCAAATTGATCGTGGTCGACCCGCGCCGCAATACGACCGCGGACAAGGCGAGCCTTTTCCTGCAGATCAAGCCGGGCACCGACCTAGCACTCCTGAACGGTCTACTGTATCTGCTGCACCAGAACGGTCACACGAACCCGGACTTTATCGCCGCGTTTACGGAAGGCTGGGACGACATGCCGGACTTCCTTGCCGACTACACGCCGGATAAGGTGGCTGCCATCACCGGCATCCCCGAGGCGGACATCCGCACGGCCGCGCAATGGATTGGCGCGGCGCCTGAGTGGATGAGTTGCTGGACCATGGGTCTGAATCAGAGCACGCACGGCACGTGGAACACCAACGCCATCTGCAACCTGCATCTTGCGACGGGCAAGATCTGCCGTCCGGGCAGCGGACCGTTTTCGCTGACGGGTCAGCCGAATGCGATGGGCGGCCGCGAGATGGGTTACATGGGACCGGGCCTGCCTGGCCAGCGTTCGGTGCTGATAAAGGAGGACCGTGCGTTCGTTGAGGACCTTTGGCGCGTTGCGCCGGGCACGCTCAAGACGGCGGTCGGACAGGGCACCATTGATATGTTCGCGCGCATGTCGGCAGGCGAGATCAAGGCGTGCTGGATTATCTGCACCAATCCGGTCGCCAGCGTTGCCAACCGGCAAAACGTCATTGCCGGCCTGCAGGCCGCGGAACTGGTGATCGCGCAAGACGCTTTTCTCGACACCGAGACCAATCGCTACGCCGACGTCCTGTTGCCCGGCGCGCTGTGGGCCGAAGCGGAAGGCGTGATGATCAATTCCGAGCGCAACATGACGCTCATGCAAAAGGCTATCGACCCGCCTGGCGCGGCATTGCCCGACTGGCAGATCATCGCGCGGGTGGCCTGCGAAATGGGCTTTGCGGACGCCTTCACCTATGCGTCGGCGGATGACGTGTTCGCGGAGATTGCGCGCGCTTCGAATCCGAAGACCGGCTACGACCTGCGCGGCGCGAGCCATGCACGGCTGCGCGAAACACCGCTGCAGTGGCCGTGCGCGCCAGGCGCGACGCATGACCGCAATCCGCTGCGCTATGTGAACGACGGCGTGAGCCAGACGCTCAAGGCGATGCCGGATGGCAGCCGGCCGGCGCTGGTTTTTCCGACCGCCAGTGGCAAAGCCGTGTTCTTCGCGCGGCCGCATTCGGAACCGGCGGAAATGCCTGCGCCGGAATTTCCGATCGTGCTGAACACGGGCCGTTTGCAGCATCAATGGCACACGATGACGAAGACCGGCAAGATTCCGATGCTGAACAAGCTCAACGCCAAGCCATTCATCGAGATTCATCCGGAGGATGCGGCCGCACTCGGCATCGAGGCAAAAGATCCTGTGGAGGTGCGTTCGCGGCGCGGCCGCGCGGTGCTGCCTGCGGTGGTGACCGATCGCGTGCGCGCCGGTTCATGCTTCGCGCCGATGCACTGGAACGACGTTTTCGGCGAAGACCTCTGCATCAACGCGGTGACCAACGACGCAGTCGACCCAATCTCGCAACAGCCGGAACTCAAGTTCTGCGCCGTGGCGCTCACACGCGTTGCACCAGAACCGGTCGCTGCCATGGACGACTTCGACCACTCTAACGCCATCTCCTCAGGCACTGAAACCGCGGCCCCGTTGCTCGCGGTCGATGCCGGTTCGATCAAGGAAAGGGACATGTCCCGTATCGACGCCCTCGTTCAGTTGCTCGGCTTGCCGGAGGTGCCTGCCCCGCAACTCGACGACGCTCAACGTGCCTATGTATCCGGCTTTATCGGCGGAGTGCGCGCAAGCCCAAGCGGCCAGGCATACGGCGTACCCATGTTGCCGGCCAGCGCGCCGCTGCCGCCCGCTACACGGCTCTGGTTCGACGGGATGCTCGCCGGTCTCTACAGCCGTGCCGATACGGGTACACCGTCGCTGGGCGGCGCGCCGCTCGCAGTGTCCGATGCGGCTGCATCTTCATCCGCCGTGCGGATTGCACGGGCCCGCCCGAAGGCGCTGCTACTGTGGGCATCGCAAACGGGCAACATCGAATCGCTGACGGAACGTTATGCCACGCAATTGATGGAGTCAGGCTTTGAGATTCGCACGACCTGTATGGCGGATTACGACGTCGCCGCTCTAACCAAGGCCCAATACGTGCTGCTGATGTCGAGCACCTTCGGCGACGGCGACGCCCCCGACAATGGAGAGAGTTTCTGGAGCGCGCTGAAGGCCGATAACGTACCGCGCCTCGATAACCTGCGCTACGCGGTGCTGGCCTTTGGCGACCGTAACTACGACGCGTTTTGCGGCCACGGCCGCGCGCTGGATACGCGTCTCGCGGAGCAGGGCGCGATGCGCCTGCTGCCGCGGGTCGACTGCGATGCGGAGTTTCAACCCGCCGCCGACGCATGGCTCGAGCGCATCGTCGCGCGAATCAAAGAGGAAGACGCCGCGCTCCACGCCGTACCCGCGGACGGCATGATCCCCTCGGTCTTGCCCGGCGCGCTGGCGACCAAAGCGCATCCTGCGGGCTCGCGACTCATGACGAATTTGCGGCTCAACAAGCAGGGAGCGTCGAAGGATACGCGCTATTTCTCCTTGTCGACGGGGGACTCGGGCCTCGAATACGAGGTCGGCGACGCGCTGGGCGTATGGCCGAGCAACTGCCCGGAACTCGTCGATGAACTGATCGACTTGAGCGGGCTCGCCGCGGATACGGCGGTGAATGTCAGCGGCGTCGGCGACATGCGCCTCGCCGATGCACTCGGCAAGCACTACGAAATTGCCCGTCCCAATCCGGAAGCGCTGGCGTTCATCGCCACGCGCGACCGGAGTGGCGCACTCGGCGCCTTGCTCGCCGAAGACCGCAAGGCGGATCTGAAGAAATGGTTGTGGGGCCAACAGTTGGCCGACGTACTGCACGAGTTTCCGGTGACGCTGACGGCGCCGGAGTTGCTCGGCATGCTCAAACGCCTGCAGCCGCGGCTTTACTCGATTGCGTCGAGTCCGAAGGCGCACCCGGGGGAAGTCCATCTGACCGTATCTGCGGTTCGCTACAACAATGACCGGCGCCAGCGCAAAGGTGTGTCGTCCACGTTCCTCGCGGATCGCGCCGGCGATGTCAGCGTGCCGGTGTATGTGCAGAAGTCCGCGCATTTCCGGCCGCCGCGCAACGGCGACACGCCGATGATCATGGTGGGACCCGGCACCGGCGTCGCGCCGTTCCGTGGCTTCCTGCACGAACGGCTTGCGCGCGGCGATACGGGTCGTAACTGGCTGTTCTTTGGCGAGCAGCATGCCGCGACGGACTTCTATTACGGCGACGAGCTGGAAACGATGCGCGCGAAGGGGCTGCTGAACCGGCTCGATCTGGCCTTCTCGCGCGACCAGAGCGAGAAGATCTATGTGCAGGACCGGATGCGCGAACACGGCGCGGAACTGTGGGCGTGGCTCGAGTCCGGGGCGCATTTCTATGTATGCGGCGACGCGGGCCGGATGGCGAAAGATGTCGATGCGGCTTTGAAGGCGGTGGTCGCCGGCCACGGTGGCATGAGCGACGAGAAAGCGCTCGAGTATGTCAACCGGCTCGCCCGGGAAAAGCGCTATGTGCGGGATGTTTATTGAAGCGTGGCGCCTGGGGCGTGCCGGCGGCGCGTCATAGCACCGCGCTCTCGCGGCTAGAAGCGAAGGTCTCGGGCGAGAAAACTTTGCAGTTCTACACGTACCTGTGCAAGCACGCTCTCCCAATCGCCCGGCGCCGGCTGCCGAAAAATTTTCATGGTCGGGTACCACGGACTGTCGTCGCGCCCGGTCATCCAGCGCCAGCATGTGTCGAAGCGGTTGAGCAGCCACACCGGCTTGCCGAGCGCACCCGCCAGATGCGCAACGGAGGTGTCGACGGAGATCACCAGGTCGAGCTGATCGACTAACGCGGCTGTGTCCTCGAAGTCGTGCAAACCGGCGGTATGGTCTTCGATGGCAGGACCATCCCAGCGCGCTTCTTCGAGAGTCCTTAACTGTGACGCGGCCGGTTCGCCTTTCTGCAGGCTGAAGAACATCGCACCGGGCAGCTTCAAGGCGGCGAACTGCGCTAGAGGAATCGACCTGCGGACATCGACCGGTCGCTGCACCGCGAGCGAACTGTGCGGAGCGCCGGCCCAGGCCAGACCGACTCGAGGCGCTTGCCTCGAGTCAAGGCGTTGTTGCCAGGCTAGCGCCTTCTCCTCGGACGGCGACACGTATCGTTGCGCAAACGGCACCGTATCCACGGTGGTTTCGAATGCTAACGGCAGGCTCATGAACGGGCAGTGAACATCGAACTCGGGCAGGGCATCGCCTCGCGTAACAACCTGAGCCACGCCGCTCATATTCCTGATCAACGGCACCAGCGGCGCCTGGACCTGGACGATCAGCGTTGCGCCGAGTTCTGCAACCCTCGGCAGATAGCGGCAAAACTGCAAGCTGTCGCCAAGGCCCTGTTCGGCATGAACGAGGATCCGCTTGCCGCGCAGCGATTCCTTGCCCAGCCACAGAGGCTTGTCTGAAATCAGTTTGGACGACTTGAGTTGCTCCGTCTGCCAGCGCCATTCATATTCCAGCCATCCATCGCCGTAGTTTCCTAGCGTGAGATCGCAGAGCGCATGATTGAAATGCGCGGCTGCGTGGTTAGGCGAAAGGGCGATAGCCGCGTCGTAGTGGCCGAGCGCATCCGTGTGCCGCCCCAATCCCTCCAACGCCATGCCGCGATTGCAGTGGGTGTCCGCGTGCCCGGGATTGAGGCGTGTCGCGGTGGCGAAATCTGCTAGCGCCTCGTGATGCTTACCCCAGAAGTGCAGCAACAAGCCACGATTGTTGTAGATGTCCGCATGTTGCGGTTCGAGGGCGATCGCGGTGTCGTACGAGGCTAGCGAGGCCTCGTACTGTCCGGTGGCGCGCAATGCGTCAGCACGTCCCCAGTGCGAGGCTCCGTGGTCCGGCATGAGCCTGATCGCTTCGTCGTGGCTCGCAACCGCGTCCTGATAATGGCCCATCGCGAACATCGCTAGCCCGAGGTTGAAGTGAGCGAGCCCATAATCTGGCTGGAGTGCAATGGCCTGCTGAAAGCAGCCAATCGCAAGCGGATGATCGCCCAATGCCTTGATGGCCAAACCCCGGTTGCTATGAAACGAGGCTTTGGACGGGTTCAGTTCGACCGCGTGGTCGTAGTCCTTTAGTGCACGCGCATGCTGACCCAGCGCGTGGCAGGCATTGCCCCGGTTGTTCAAGGCATCGGCATGGTTCGGCCTGCGCCTTAGCACCTCGTCGTAACTCCCTGCGGCCGCCTCGTACTGCTTCGTCATTTGCTGCGCCTCGCCACGTAGAAAATACGCGTCCGCGAGGTCGCTGTTCTCGGCGATGGCCCGGTTGATCCAGTCGATCGATTCGTGCGGCTGGTTTGCGTGCAGGGCGATAAACGCCAGCAATAGCAACACCTCGCAGGAGTGGGGCGCGAGTTTTAACGCCGCTAGACAGACTTCGCGTGCCTGCGCGGTCTGTCCGTGTTGATACAGCGTCGCGCCTTGCAGCGCCATTTGATGGGCTTGCGCGGCGTTGTCAGCCTGTAAGGGAGTCATGCCTGGTCGGTTGGAGAGTCAAGCCTGCAAGTATACGGCTTGACGCGATGCGCATGCTGCAGGCTATGCAACCAGCATCGCACGCGTTCGTTCAGGCAATTTGCTCTACGCCGAATTCCGGCTATTCTGGTTGAGGTTGTCCCACACGAGTTTCCTTACGCATGGAGAGCATCAAGTGACATTGACCGCAGCGGACATTCCGCTCATTCCTCGCGCGCATCTGTTTGGCAATCCGGACGCACTTCCGTGCATATCAGTCCGGACGGTCGGTTTCTGTCATGGCTTGCCCCTGTCAACGGCGTATTGAATATCTGGGTCGCGCCCATCGACGACCTGACGCACGCCCGGGCGGTGACGAGCGACGCAAAGCGTGGCATCTTCGTTCACGGCTGGACGTACGAAGGCCAGCTTTACTACCAGCAGGACGTCGACGGCAACGAAGACTTTCACGTCTATGTGGTCGATCTGGATGCAGGCACCGCACGTAATCTGACGCCTTTCAAAGGGGTGACAGTGCATGTCGAGCGCGTCAGCAAAATCCTGCGTGACCGCATTCTCGTGGCGATGAACCAGCGCGACCCGAAGTATTTCGATCTGCATACGTTGAACCTTGCAACCGGCGAACTCGTGCTCGTTGAGCAGAACACGGATTTTGCGGGCTTTATCACGGACAGGCACTATCGGACGCACTTCGCCACGCGCACGGCAAGCGACGGCACGAACGAAGTCTTCAGGCGCAATGCAGAAGGCGCGTGGACCGAATGGACCACCTTTGCGCCGGAAGATGCGTGGACATCCGGGCCGCGCCACCTGAACGGTGACGGCACCGCGTTATTCATGTTCGATAGCCGGGGCCGCGATACGGCGGCATTGACGCGCATCGATCTCGCTAGCGGTGCGACCCAGGTGGTCGCCGCGAATCCGCGCGTCGATCTGTTCGCCTTCATTCTGGATGCCGAAACGCTCGAGCCGGTTGCCTATTCCGTGGACATAGAGCGCCCGGAGTATGTTGCGCTCACAACGGAAATCCAACGCGACCTCGATTTCCTGAACGGCAAGGACGTGGGCGACTGGCACCTGGGTGGACGCACGGAGGACGAACGGCTGTGGATCATCAACGCCGATTCAGACCTGCGTCCGGCGACGACCTATCATTACGATCGCGAGCAGCAAACGCTGCGCACCCTGTTCGAGCATCGCCCCGAGTTGAGCGGGGCGCCGCTCGTGCCCATGCAGCCTGTCGTGATCCGCTCGCGGGACGGCTTCGAACTGATCTCCTACCTTACGCGCCCGGCAGGCGCGAACCAGCCGGGGCCGCTCGCGCTGACGGTTCATGGCGGCCCATGGGGACGCGACGGCTTCGGCTTCGGTGCCGACCATCAATGGCTGGCGAACCGCGGCTACAACGTGCTGAGCGTCAATTTCCGCGGCTCGATGGGTTTCGGCAAAACGTTCGTCAATGCCGGCGACGGCGAATGGGGCCGCCGCATGGACGACGACCTGCTCGATGCCGTGGCCTGGGCGGTCGATAACGGCATCGCGGACCCGTCGCGCGTGGCGATCATGGGTGCGAGCTATGGCGGCTATGCGGTACTCGCCAGCATGACGCGCAACCCCGAGCTCTATGCATGCGGGGTGGCGGTCGTCGGACCTTCGAATCTGGAAACGCTGCTGGCAAGCATTCCGCCTTACTGGGAGTCGTTTCGTACGCAATTCATCCGCGCCATCGGCGATCCGTCGACCGAAGAGGGACGGGCGCTGCTGCGCGAGCGCTCGCCCGTGTATTTCGCCGACCGTATCCGCCGGCCGCTCCTGATCGGTCAGGGTGCGAACGATCCGCGCGTCAAGCGGGCGGAGAGCGATCAGATGGCGGATGCGATGAAGGCCAACGGCATCCCCGTGACCTACGTCCTGTATCCGGACGAAGGGCATGGTTTTGCACGCCCGGAGAACAACATCTCGTTCAATGCGATCACCGAGGCGTTTCTCGAACGGCATCTCGGTGGCCGGGCCGAACCGATGCGGGAAACCGAATGGAACGGCTCGACCGCCGAGATCCTCGAAGGAGCGGACCTGCTGGATTTACCGGCGCGCCACCGGGACTAGGACATCGTCTGCGCCGCGTTGCGATCAGCATGCGGCGGCAGGCACGCCTACGACCCGAAGAACGGGGTGCAGAAATCCGGGGGGCCGACGCAGTCGCCAGGGCCGTTAGGAGAACCGTGCAACGAGGCGCATCCGGCCAGCGCCGCCCCCACGGCGACGCACGCGGCGAGCCGCACAATTCGCGAGAGTAAAGTCCGAAGTTTCATGATTTCAGGCACTACGACAAAGACGTAAAAGCGAATCAGCGCACCGCCGCAAAGCGGGATCGCGCATCACCGCAGGAAGGGTTAAAGCAACAGGTCAAACCATCTCAGTGGTGCGCATACACGGTGCGGTTCAGGGTCGCGAGCTGTCCGTCCTGTTCGGCGTGCACCAGTTCCTGATAAACCTCGGCGCGGGTTTTTCCCGCGAGCGGCTGGCTATCCGGGGACACCCATTGGCTCTGGCTTTGTTGAGGCTGCTGCGCGGTCGGGGCGGCATCCTTGGTACTGGGGTTGGACTGGGCAAAGGCCGCGCTGCTCACCAGGATCCCGGCAAGTGCGGCGAGTGTCATGCGTTTCATCAATTCATCTCCATGCGTGTGTGGCCTGAGACAACCGGTGCGAGGGCTTGGGTTGTCCGCTGAGATGCAGAATAAGACGCGCGGCCTATCGCAACGGGTTCATGAAAATGAAGAGATATTTAGACCGGGAGCGATGCCCACGCAGGCGAATTCGACGTGCCGGTGCGCCGGATTCGGCACAAGTTGGATACGGTCGTAGTGACTAGTTGTCGCTGGACTTTAGACATTCAGCGCCCCATTGAGGGACGCTGAACAGGGTTTCGAATACGAAATGAATACGCAAAAACGCTTGACATGAGCGTGCAATCGT